>Ga0265295_1001740_pt1 | contig 37190 bp, 31 predicted proteins | sample Munlansysbiofilm_FD_192503 | JGI IMG/M metagenome (GOLD analysis project Ga0265295, IMG submission 192503) | Leachate microbial communities from a municipal landfill in Southern Ontario, Canada - Methane capture system biofilm | ecosystem: Engineered > Solid waste > Landfill > Unclassified ... | reverse complement strand
TCTATTGTGTCTATGTGTTTAACCTCTTGAACCACATAGGCAAATAGCCTTTTCTATGTGACTTCCTATGTGATCTACTGTGTCTATGTGTTTAATCTTTTTTGAACCACATAGGCACATAGAGCACATAGCCTTTTCCTATGTGACTTCCTATGTCTTCTACTGTGTCTATGTGTTTAACCTTTTTTTAACCACATAGGCACAACTTGTCCCGGCCACTTTGACGGGATAGGACACATATTCTTTTCTATGTGACTTTCTATGTGATCTATTGTGTCTATGTGTTTAACCTTTTTTTAACCACTTAGGCACAACTTGTCCCGGCCACTTCGACGGGATAGGGCACATAGCTTTTTTCTATTGTGTCTATGTGTTTAACTTTTTTTTATTCTACCGGAAGATTACGATACATTTCCGTGACGAAGGTTCTTTGACCTTCTTTAAAAATATTCGTACATTTAAAATTGATTAAAATGCCTTTTGGTTTCTGCAAAAGCCTTAAATAAGTAAGAAGTTGTGCTTCATGAATTGGCAAAAGTGTGTCAGCAGCTTTTAATTCAACGATAATCAGGTTATTGACTAAGATATCATAACGCAATTCGCAATCAATTTCAAGCCCTTTAAAAAATAGGGGGACCCTTTGTTGAGATTGAACATGATATCCGTTTAGCTTCAGTAAATGAACCAGACACTTCTCATATACGCTTTCCAACAACCCCGGGCCTAATTCTTTGTGAACTTCAATAGCAAACCCAATGATATCATAACTCAGTTTATTAATATCTTTCTGTGTCATTCCTTGTTTTTTTTATGATGATTTTTTGAGACCTTTTCAACTTTTTTTGAACCACATAGGCACAACTTGTCCCGACTATTTTGACGGGATAGGGCAAATTTTTCTATGTGACTTTCTATGTGATCTATTGTGTCTATGTGTTTAATCTTTTTTGAACCACATAGGCACATAGGATACATAGATTTTTCTATGTGACTTTCTACGTGATCTATTGTGTCTATGTGTTTAATCTTTTTTTAAATCTGCAATCCGCTATCCACAATCCATTTACCCCATTCCAAAATACCACGAAGCAATGGAAAAATAAATAACTACTCCGGTAATATCGGCAATGGAAGTAACCAGCGGGGCACTGGCAGTGGCTGGGTCAATTTTTAGTTTGGTAAAGAGGAAAGGAAGCAACAGTCCCACCATGCTCCCTGCAATTACCGTAAGCACCATGGTTGCAGCCACAATAAGCATAATTTCGGGTGCCCGCATACTGGCAACAAGGCTAACGCCCACTGCCATAGTGAGTCCAAGCAACAGTGATACCAGGAACTCCTTTCCAATTAACCTGAACCAGTCTCGTAATTCCACATCGCCAATGGCGAGCGAACGAATCATTAGCGTAGCAGATTGTGCACCGGCGTTTCCGCCGCTATCAATCAGCAAAGGCAAAAAGAAGATAAGTGCTACGGTGGCCTGGATCACACTTTCATAATTAGCAAGTATAGCCCCCGAAAACACATTCATAAATACCAGTGCGACAAGCCAGACGATTCTCTTTTTATAGAGGAAACCGACTCCGGCTTTAAGTGGATTGACGATGGCTCCCTGAACCGATCCGAATTTATGAAAGTCCTCGGTGGTTTCTTCTTCCACCACGTCCATTACGTCGTCAATGGTAACGATGCCAATCAGCAGACCCTCCGAGTCGATAACCGGTAAGGCCACCCTGTCCTGGTCCTGAAACACCCGAATGGCTGATTCCTGATCGTCCAGGGCGCTTAAAGCCACAAAGTGATCATCCATCAAATCTTTGATCAATTGATCGGGCTTTGCCAGAAGAATTTCCCGGATGCGGATATCGTCAACGAGCTTCCAATTTTCGTCAATTACATATATCAGGTTTAGGGTTTCTGAATCGCGACCAAACTCACGGATATGGGTCAAAGCTTCTGCTACGGTAAATTCAGGCTTAACGGCTACAAATTCCGGGGTCATCAACCTCCCGATACTATCTTCGGGATAGCCCAGCAGCCGGGTGGCTATACTCCGCTCCTCGGGTGATAGAAGCTGCAGTAGACGTTGGGTTATTTTTCCGGGAAGTTCTTCAAAAAATGCGGTCCGGTCGTCCGGATCCAGATCGTTGAGCAGGGCAGATACCCGGTTAACATTTTTGGCCAGCCCTTCAATAATTTGCTCCTGTTTATCGTGAGATAAGTGTTGAAAGGTGTTTTTAGCCTCTTCGCGCGCAAGCAACCGAAAGAGAATAATATCATCTTTATCGGAAAGTTCTTCAATGATTTCCGCTATGTCAAGTGGATCCATCTCTCTAAGCTCGCGCCTTAGCGTATTCCAGTTCCTTTGCTCAATTAATTCTTCAAAATCGACAATGATTTTATTCATTTCTTGCTTATTTATGTTGATTCGCTGCATCGGTACAAAAGTCCCTTTGCCAGTGTTAACTGTCCCTGATGATTCCTGAATGATTTATTTCATCACTCATTACCTTGTCCTGAAAAGAGTTGACTGCTAAAACAATAATAGAACATTTATTTATCGGGTTTCGGAATGTTAATTGCCACAACTACCTGTAAAACAGAGGCAAAGGATTGAGTGTTTCGTACACATTGAGAAAAATCAAATTTAATGATAATAGTTCGTACGAACAAATACTGCTTTTTTAAATCTTATCTTTTAGCCTTCCCGGTTTCCAATTCTCTGACATTTTGAATTTTGAAACTGTCACTAAAGCGACATCTTCTGCGATATATGGTTGTCATTTTTGAATTATTCCCGTCTTGCCATTTTTTGACTCTTTCTTTGGTTTAAAGTAGTCAACGCATTTCAGGCATTGACAAATATCATCTCTCACCTATCAAATTTCAAATCTGCAATCCGAAATCTGCAATCGTATATTCCCCCCGTCCCCTTGTCATTCAAATAGAATCAGGATTTTTGAAAGAATACCCGTCCCTCGTCCCACGTCCCTTTCTTAAATCCGCAATCTACTTATCCCATCCCAAAATACCAGGAAGCAATCGAAAAATAGATTACAACTCCCGAAATATCGGCAATAGAAGTGATCAGTGGTGCACTGGCAGTGGCTGGGTCAATTTTTAATTTGGTAAAGACAAAGGGCAATAACATGCCCAACAGACTTCCGGACATCACCGAGAGCACCATGGTTGAAGCCACAATAAAGATATACTCAGGCGCTCTGAAACTGGCGATAAGACTTACTCCCAATGCCATGGTGAGCCCTAGGAGGAACGATACCAGAAATTCTCTCCCAATCAGTCGTACCCAATCTTTTGTTTCAACATCTCCAATGGCCAGTGAACGGATCATTAACGTGGCGGATTGAGCACCTGCATTTCCACCACTACCGATAAGCAGGGGTAAAAAGAAGATCAGGGCTACTGCCGACTGAATTACATCTTCAAAGGCGGCAAGGGCAGCTCCTGAAAAAACATTCATAAAAACGAGAGCAATCAGCCAAACGATTCTTTTTTGATACAGAAAGCCGATTTTGGCCTTGAGTGGATTCACAATTGCTGCCTGAAAAGCTCCAAATTTGTGGAAGTCTTCTGTGGTTTCCTCTTCTATCACATCCATCACGTCGTCAATGGTAACGATACCGATAAGTAATCCCTCGGAATCAGTCACCGGCAAGGCAATTCTGTCCTGATCCTGAAAAACCCGGATGGCTACTTCCTGGTCGTCCTGTGCATTTAAGGAGACAAAATGTTCATCCATCAAGTCTTTAATGAATTGATCCGGTCTGGCAAGAATAATTTCCCGGATACGGATGTCATCAATCAGTTTCCAATTCTCGTCAACTACATAAATGAGGTTGAGGGTTTCTGAATCGCGTCCATACTCCCGGATGTGGGTCAAAGCTTCTGCTACGGTATATTCAGGTTTAACGGCCACAAATTCAGGCGTCATCAACCTTCCTATACTGTTCTCTGGATAACCCAGCAGTCGTGTGGCAATGCTTCGTTCCTCAGGCGAGAGGAGTTGCAGCAAGCGTTTTGTTATCTTTCCCGGAAGTTCCTCAAAAAAAGCGGTGCGATCGTCCGGATCAAGGTCGTTAAGCAGAGAGGAAACCCGGTTGGCGTTTTTGGCCAATCCATTAATAATTTGCTCCTGCTTATCAAAACTGAGGTATTGAAAGGTGTTTTTGGCTTCTTCGCGGGGAAGTAACCTGAAAAGAATAATATCATTCTCATCAGATAATTCCTCAATAATTTCCGCGATATCATGTGATTCAAGTTCTTTGATTTCACGCCTGAGCGCGCTCCAGCTTTTTTGCTCAATTAATTCTTCAAAATCGATGTTGGCTTCAATCATTGGTTTGCCTCCTTACATTAAATTATCTGCAGGAAGGCAACATGCACCCCATGCAAATCACTCGTTTAACAATTCACACGAATAGGGGTCGTCTTTCATGATTTTAATTTTAGAAGGGCAAAGATAAAGCAAATTGCCAAAAGCATGGAGAAAGGAATAGGATATTTTATGCTGCCTTATTCATTTCAGGATGCATTTGTACTATTTTTACCAAAAAAACTGGCCATGAGATCAACGTTTCCCCTAATACTTATCTTTCTGGCTGTTATAGGAAATTTAACTGCCCAGAATTTTTCCGAAACAGAGAAACAAATATTAATTGCCGGAGATACCACCACCATGTTTCGGGTGTTGATAAATACCAATGACCTGGACACAGGGGTGCTGGGCACCGTCAGCCGGGATATAGATCCAAACGATCCATTGCTTCCGCTTTTATCGCGAAGGATGTATCTTTCCATGCGCGATACCGCCAATCCGGGAGTAGGTATTGCAGCTCCGCAAGTTGGCATTAACCGAAATGTCCTATGGATTCAACGTTTTGATAAGTCAGGATCACCTTTTGAGTTTTTAATCAACCCGCGCGTTCTAAAAGCTTCGTTACTTAGCCGCAAAGGGGGCGAAGGTTGCCTTTCGGTACCTGATGAACGTGGAGAACTCATGCGTAGTTATGCCATTTTGATTAAATATCAGTCATTTGATGGTGAATGGAATACTGAAATGCTGGAAGATTTTTCTGCCGTTATTTTTCAGCATGAATACGATCATCTTCAGGGAATCTTATTTCCCGACAGAATGCGTATGCAACAAAATGAACTTGCCCTGCCTTTGCCTGAGGGGGTCCAATTGTTTATCCGTCCAACCTTAAATTGATCGCTGCTTTTATTTATTCCCCGATACCATAAAATTTAGGCAAACCGACAGGAGCAGAAGGTTGAGCACTTGCGGCATGGTAACTTTTGGCACAAAACCCAGGTACAGATAATAGATAAATAACAAGGAAAGCAGTAGCGCGGAAATCACGGTCAAAGATGGTTTTGTAATAAATCCGCCGGCAAAAAGCAATATCCCGAACAAAATAAAAGCCAGCGCAATGTAAAATGGTTGAGCCTGATATTGCAGTGCAAGCAGGGTTTTACCATGTTCAAGTAACAGGTAGGCCAACAGGCTGATCCGCAGCAGCCAGTGTGAGGCGGGAAGTAAGGATTTTACAGGTTTCATGACTTTTGTAGTTGTTTTATTAAAAACGCCCTAAATTAACTCTTTGCGTCACTTCGACAAGCCTGCCTGCCAGATGGCAATCAGGCAGGTTCAGTAAACCGCATTTGCATCATTTATGTGGAATTTTGAGCTTATTCCGTTTTCTTTCCCGACAAATTCACTTTCAGGTGAAGTTCATCCAGTTGTTCCTGCTTGATGGGCGCAGGGGAATCAATCATTACATCGCGGCCGGCATTGTTTTTTGGGAAGGCAATGTAATCGCGGATACTTTCGGATCCGCCAAACAGTGAGCACATGCGGTCGAAGCCAAAGGCAATGCCTCCATGGGGTGGTGCTCCAAACTCAAAGGCATTCATCAAAAAGCCAAACTGTGCCTGAGCATCTTCGTCGCTGAAACCAAGAATGGTAAACATCTTCTTCTGCAAATCGCGGTTGTGGATGCGGATGGAACCACCACCGATTTCCACCCCATTGATAACCAGATCATAAGCATTGGCGCGAACTTTACCCGGATCGGTATCCAGCATTGGAATATCTTCAGGCTTTGGCGAAGTAAAGGGATGATGCATGGCATAGTACCGTTTAGTTTCATCGTCCCATTCAAGTAAGGGGAAGTCAACTACCCACAGCGGGGCAAATACCTCCGGATTGCGCAGGCCAAGCCGGTTGCCCATTTCAAGCCGGAGTTCAGATAAAGCCTTACGGGTTTTGGTCGTATTTCCGGCCAGAATCAACATTAAATCGCCGGGTTTGGCATCAAAGGCAGCAGCCCACTTTTTTAATTCCTCTTCATTATAGAATTTATCTACCGACGATTTAAGGCTGCCGTCTTCATTATATCTCAGATAGATCATGCCGGTGGCGCCTACCTGCGGACGTTTCACAAAATCGGTAAGTGCATCCAGTTGTTTTCGGGTATATCCGGCACTTCCGGTCGCGTTGATACCAACGATCAGCTCAGCATCGTCAAATACCTTGAAATCATGACCTTTCACTAAATCGGTCATTTCAACAAAGGTCATCCCGAAGCGGATATCGGGTTTATCGTTGCCGTAATTTTTCATGGCATCGGCAAAAGTCATTCGGGGCAGAACGGCAATTTCTACTTCTTTTACTTTGGTAAATAAGTGTTTAATCAGTCCCTCGAAGGTGGATAGGATATCTTCCTGCGTCACAAACGACATCTCACAGTCAATTTGGGTAAACTCAGGCTGGCGGTCAGCACGCAAATCCTCATCGCGAAAGCATTTTACAATCTGAAAATACTTGTCCAGTCCACCAACCATAAGCAATTGCTTGAATGTTTGCGGTGACTGGGGCAGAGCGTAAAACTGCCCTTCGTTCATGCGTGAGGGTACTACAAAGTCGCGGGCACCTTCGGGCGTGGATTTAATCAACACAGGGGTTTCCACTTCGATAAACCCGATGTTGTTCATATAATTCCGGGTTTCAATGGCCATGCGGTGGCGCAGCAAAAGGTTGTTCCGGACTGGATTGCGTCTCAGATCGAGATAGCGGTACTTCATGCGCAGCTCATCGCCGCCATCGGTGTTGTCTTCTATGGTGAAAGGGGGATGTTTTGAGGTATTCAGGATGTCGAGTTTATCCACGATGATTTCGACATCTCCAGTGGGCATTTTCGGATTTTTATTGCTGCGTTCGGCCACTTTTCCGATAGCGGATATTACAAATTCACGGCCCAGCTTTCGGGCTTTTTCACAAAGCAGAGCATTGGTTTCCATATTAAAAACCAATTGTGTAATTCCATACCGGTCTCTTAAATCAATAAAAGTCATTCCGCCAAGGTCACGTGAGCGTTGCACCCAGCCGCTAAGTGTAACAGTTTGTCTTACGGATGATAAATTTAATTCTCCACAATTGTGTGTACGTAACATAAAAACAGATTTTGAGATGCGAAATTAAACAATTTTGCGGAGTGCAACCCACCCCGGCAAGGGGATGTTTTTTTTGTTAACAAGGTTACTTTTTATACAAAACAGGATAAACGTAAAAGAACGACGGATTATAAGGCTGCAATATCCGGCAGTTGGTTATAGATATATGGTCTGATAAAAAAAGAAAGAATGAAAAAACTTTTCCTTTTCCTTATGGTCCTGGCATGCTGTAATACAGCGCTTATCGCTCAACGCATTGAAATTATCCCTTATCCTGACGCAGTGTCCATAGCCCTGGACGGGGAGGGAGAAATGTACCTTTCAAATGCTGACGCAGCAACGCTTAAAGAATATTTTGCCGCTAAGTTTGATCCTGACAAGATTATTCCCATTCAGGATGGATATTTTTCAGGTTACCGGCTGTGTTTTAATACTCAAAGTTGCCAGCCGGGTTCCGGTCTGGCCGACTGGATACAGGTGTTAACTATTGATGAGGAAGCTGCATTTGCCTGGTTTCATGAAAACACCCCGGAATTACTCTCCCTGCCTTTTGAAGGACTGAAAAGATGCGTGGATGAAAAGACACATAATATGTCCGATTACAATCGGGTTGTCAGAAAATACAGGCATCTGTCAACCAAAATGTATCCCCAAACCATCGCACCTGATGGAATGCAGACCGATGAACTCACTGCTTCGGTGCAAATGACCGCATTAAAAATAAAAATAGCTGCTGAACCTATCTTTGTCTCTCTGAATTCCGGTGGGGCAGGCGTTTCAACTTCCCCCGGTTTACATAACCAGAATTTTGACCCCTGGGAAGAGTGGATCAAATGTTTTGATGAATTACAGGGAAAAAGTTATGTAACCCTGATTGAATTCAATGAACCAACGATTACGCCTTTTTAAACCACCTTCATTTACACACAAGAATTAGAAGCACTTTCTTTACTGCTTTATAAGTTTTTGCGTATATGTTTGTTTCCCATCAGCTATTTTTATTAACCACAGCCCTTTTGGTAAACCAGAAATATCCTGTTTCCATATTTTATTCCCGGGTTTCAATAGTGTAAACTGGCCGTGCAACTGAACTTTGCCATTCAGATCTGTGATTTCGAACGTTATTTTATTCCCCTGTAAGCCTTCCACTGAAACATATATTAAATCACCTGCCGGATTGGGGTAAATTTTTATGGCGGTATGGCTGGCCGTTGGACCAACCTCCGTGGAATAGCAATTACCCGGCAGGTTGGCATCTATCCATGCCAGGCGTGAGTGTGTCCATGATTTAATTGAAGAAATTTCTTCGGCATAGGTAGCAGGATACGGCCAGGGATTCGGCCATACATATTGGCCAAGAATTGGCCAACGCGTGAAGTTACGCTCCTGGGGTTCATCCAGTAAAAGGGCTACACTGTCAATGTATTGCCCGAACCAGGCATCGCTCAATATATTTTCACGCATTGAGGTCCAGCGACATTTCAGGTTATTGGCAAAGGTAGTGTCTTCGAGCAATCGCCCCCACCAAAAAGGCACCTGCCAATAGTCATCCTGACAGGGGAACTGATAAGCCCAGCCTTCAAGTACATCGCCTCCGCAATAGTTTGCATTGTGCCAGGCTATGTCATAATCCCAAACCGGACCAATGCGCAGTTTTCCGCCAAGACTTTCGCGCTGCTTGTGCAAAAAAGTGCTTAAACGGTATCCATCCACGTTTTTACTGATCTCGTTCACCAGAAAGTAATCGATGAATGTGCCTTCTACCGCATATTTCCTGAAACCGGATACAGGATCAGCAAAATCAGGACCTGCGAGGGCAGTTTCAAAATCATTCACATAATCGCTGATGTATTGCTTTTGTTGATTGGTGATTTTATCAGATTTTGGATACTCGTACTGAAAAAAGATGGTTTGACCCGATGAATGTGCGGGAGGAGGGAAAGTTGAAGTCCAGCCGTCACCTCCGCTGCCGGTAGTCTTATCAATTTTAAAGATATATCCCCCGGTAAGCGGATCCCCGGAATTCTGGTCGTCTTTGAGTTTTGCAACATCTACCCGGTTCACATTGCGCTTTATTTTCTCTGAAAAGATATAGATGCCTTTATAGTCACCATTAATCGTCACCTCTACAAATTTATACCGGGTTGCATAATGGCCCATATTTTGGGATACCTGGTAAGCCAAAGCATTGCGTGAAAGGGTTTTATCAGTATAATTGGCGTTTAGTATCCAGTCACTTTCTGCCGGCATCCCCAGTAATGAAACATCAATGTCGTTGTTCTCTGCATCCCAGGTCTCGAAACCATAGCTTTTTTTAGGAAATAATTGTGAGCTGGAGCCCCTTATTTCAATACCGATGGGACCATCAAAAGCAGGGGTATCGGTAATATTATTACGTTCTCCCGGCGCATTGTCTATGATTTTCATTCCGGCATTGATTTTTGGATCATCAGGTATTTCCTGCCCATAAGTATCAATGATTACTATGGGAAGGTTGGATGAGGTAAAGACCTGTGCCTTAATCGACAAATTAAGGATGATCAGCAGAATAAACAGGAATCTGATTTTCATGGATGGCTTTTTATCATTATTAGTGAAATCGGGTTGCTCAGACAGGTTTATCGAAATAAGTCTTGCTGCCAATTACTGCATACAAAGATAAGCGGAAGTAAGCATTACTGAAACATTTACAGAAATAGCATTGCCTGTAATGCGAAAATTTCTAGGGTAATACTTGACTTTAACGTGCAAAATTCGTATCTTTAGACATTATTCATTTAACAATATGGCATCATGGCAACACGTATCTTGCTGGTGTCATTGCTTCTTTCCTTATTGGTTGCCTGCGATAAGAAAGAGGATGACATAAATCCCGGCCAAAATTACAAAGGCACGTTAACCCTCGATTACGCCCGCACTTTTCCTGCATTCACTTCCACTTTATCTGTTCCTGTCGAAATCTCAGCTTCAGGCCAGGTTTTCATTTCCCAGCCTTTACCTCATGAATTCGGTGGTGAGTCAGATAAATTGATTGAAGGAGAACGCATTAAAATCAGAGAAGAGGGGGTAATCGTTATCTCGGATATTGCACCTATATGGACGCAAAGCGCGGGGAAGCAATATCTTGAGGTATCTCTATCATTTGCAATGGAAGGAGAACAAACGGTTTGGAAGTGGGCTACCTATTATTGGGAGCAAACCGAACAGAGACCTTACCTCTTGCAGAATCCGGTGGAATGCCCCATGGTATTCCGCATTGACAATGCTTTACTGTCAGAAGCTGTTTGCACCTCCCGTTGCGAAGATTGTTGGGGTCGCAATAATTTCAGATGGCGACTGCAATTACATGAAGTACCCTGATAACTGTTCTGACAAAGCTGATTAATGGTAAACGGACTGCCTTTTACCTGAAGAACAACCTGAAAGTATTGAGGTTGAAGTAATTTTATGTTTACCTGAATAGTCGCCATAGCTCATCATATATCCGGGTGAGGGCTTATGCAGATTCGCCTGTCAAAGTGATTGAATCGTGTGAGACATTTTTAATTGGCTTTAATAAAGTGCAGGATATGTTATTTTGAACTTTATGAAATGTATATAGGGCCTGCTGAAAAACTCACAACCTTTTTATATTTCGGTCTCGTCCAGAAAGACGAGACCGTAATATAAAAGCATGAAATGTGGGCGAATGGCGAAAAAACCTTGCATGTAACATAAAAAATATCATCATACCATGCTGGTATCCAATGATATATTATTTTTTCAGCAGACCCTATATAGGCAATATGCTAAACTGAACTATTCATAAATTCTTAAAAAAATGGGAAAAGTTCAGTTTAATCGCGACTTTGAGGTAGTTTAACTCCTGGAAACAGTTATTACTAAATTTTAACCAACACCTCATCATGGCAGCAATAAACCTTTATGGGGAGTCAGGATGCGACTCAAAGTCGCGCCCTGACTTACAGGCCCAAATCTCCTCTTTCAAATCAGGCAGATATTAAGAGGGGAAAATTCATTAAGCAATAGGTGCAACAGAGCTTAAGATTAAAATAAAAAATATTATTGTCAAAACTGCGTAAATTTGTTTTTGTGAATTAATCAGGCTAAAAGCCTGAAAATTAAAATCATCTATTTTTTATTCAGCACCCTTTGGGGATTCTGATCCAAAAAGTTTTTCCATCCCGAGTAGGATTTTCCGGCATCAGCAGGTTTGGCCTGGAAATAATGACATATGGCTACCGCCAGTGCATCTGTGGCATCCATAGGATGGGCAACAGGTTCCATTACAATAAGGTTAGGGAGCATTCCTGCTACCTGTTCTTTGGATGCACTCCCTTTGCCGGTAATGGACTGTTTTATGCGGCGTGGTGAATATTCAAAAATGGGTATATCGCGATAAAGGGCTGCTGCCATAGCCACTCCCTGTGCCCTGCCCAATTTGAGCATTGACTGTACATTTTTCCCGTAAAAAGGCGCTTCTATGGCCAGTTCATCCGGATGGTAGCGGTCAATAAGCCCCAATACCGATTCAAAAATAATTTTTAAACGCAGGGGCTGAGAATCTTTGGTCTTAAGCCTGAAAACATCGAGGGTGATGAGCTCAATTTTCTTACCTTTATCGGCTATTAAGCCATAACCCATTACCAGTGTTCCGGGATCGATGCCAAGTATAATGCGGTCGGTAGCCATAATTAAAATGAGTATATGCAGTTGGATGCAAAAGTAAAGAAAAGCATTAATATCGGAGTGCGAACAATCGTTGCGTTGCTCGCTGTCTGGTTTATTTATCGACAGATATTTGTATCGGGTGATTTTCAGGCATTTAAGCTGTACATTAGCCTGCATAAGTCTTCCTCCTCTTTTCTCATTCCGGTAGTCATCGCTTTATTGTTGATGCCATTTAACTGGGGTTTTGAGGCCATAAAATGGCAGAGACTCATCGCTTATGTTGAGCGTGTGAATTTTCGGCAGGCACTTTTGTCGGTATTCACCGGCATTACCATGAGCCTTTTTACGCCCAACCGTATCGGGGACTTTCTGGGCAGGGTGTTTACTCTGAAAAATGCGGATCCGCTGGATGCTGCCCTGCTTACCATTGCCGGAAGCATTAGTCAGTTGATGGTTACCCTGATGATGGGGATGCTGGCGTTGGTTTTTTATTTCCCCGATCACATCGAACCACACCTGTTTCAATCGGGATGGCTGTATGCCGCGCTCATTATTTTTATGCTGCTAATCAGCACTTTAATGGTAATGACTTATCTTAAAGTGCCTTTTTTAATCAATCGGCTCAACGCCATGATTAAGCCGGAATGGCATCGGCTGCATCGGTATCTCGAAGTGATACAGCAGGTCAGGCAGGCCGATTTGATCAGGGTATTGCTATTAAGCCTGAGTCGTTATCTGGTTTTCTCCACACAGTTTTATTTTTTTCTGGTAGCCTTTGGAGTATCCTTGCCGTACTTTAAAGCTTTTGAACTGATTTCCATGACCTATTTTGTAATGACTGCCATTCCTACTATTGCCTTGATTGATCTGGGTATCCGAGGTTCGGTAGCCATCTATTTTATCGGACAAATGGTTCTTGAAGCCAATGGGTTACACACCGGAATACTGCTGGCAAGTATGGCAGTATGGATGGTGAATCTGGCTTTTCCGGCATTGATCGGGTTATTGTTTATCAACCGCTTAAAACTGATGCGAAAATCACAACTGCCATGAAAGTCGAACTGCTGTTTTTATTGATGTCAGTCCCGGTTTTTTTGGCATATCTGGTGCTGATATCCCGCCTTTCCCTCGGCTGGTTCCGGCTTCCCCTATCCGGCCTCTACTCTGGCAGTGCGCAGGTAAGTGTTATTATTGCTGCCCGAAACGAGGCAGTTAACATTGAATCCTGCCTCAACAGCCTTTCCCATCAGGACTATCCGTTTTCAGCTTTTGAAATTATTGTAATAGATGATCATTCTGAAGATGAAACAGCACAAATTGTTGAAGCTTTTGGAAGCCGTCATCCTCAAATGCAGTTACGGTTGATGGCCTCCGGAGATGTTTTTGGTAAGAAAGCTGCACTTCGCAAGGGTGCGGAACTGGCTAAAGGCAGTATTCTACTTACCACAGATGCAGATTGTATATGTGGTCCTTTCTGGATCAGCCAAATGGCTGGAATGCTTTCTCAGGATGATAAAATGTTGGTTTCAGGCCCGGTAATGTTTAAAGAAAACCGTGGGGCTTTCGGATTTTTTCAACAAATAGAATTTGCATCGCTTATTGCGTCCGGCGCAGGCGCTATTGGAAGCGGAAAGCCAATGCTGTGTAATGGAGCCAACATGGGCTACCGAAAAGCAGCCCGTTTTAATATTAATGAAGCTGAGCTTCAACCTCATCTGGCTTCCGGCGACGATGTGTTTTTATTGCAGGCGTTTGCCACAGAATATGGCCCGGATAAAATTGGCTTTCTTAAGTCTGAGGCTGCCATGGTGCTTACTTCTGCTGCCCCCGACCTGACTACATTCTGGCAACAAAGGTTAAGATGGAGCGCCAAAAGTACTGCCTTTAAAAGCCGGGGTCCGGTGGTTGCAGCCATTGTCGTTTGGCTCACCAGCTTTATGCTGATAATTAATATACTCCTTGCCTGGATTTCCGCAGGGTTTTTGATTAATTTTTTGATTTTATTTGCAATAAAAGTTATTGTCGATTTGCCTTTGTTAATAAGTTATCTGAGATTCTCAGGTCAGCAAAAATTAATTTGGGGAATTATTCCGGCCGAAATCGGGGTGGTTTTTTATACGGCCCTGCTTGGATTGTTATCGCGTTTTACACCGGTCCGCTGGAAAGGACGCAAAATTACCAGTGTTTAAATCCTTCGGGTTCTATATGAATGGTGATTACAATGTGGTTTTCCTCCAGGAGTCGTTTTTCAACCCGGGTGGCAATTTCATGGGCATCATATACCGTCATATTGTCGGGAAGCCTAATGTGCATAGTCATTTCAATATGATCACCATAGCGATGGATGTGAAAATGATGGGGGTCTAAATCGAGCAGGCTTTCGCGCCGGCATACTGCAGTTACGGTTTCCACCAGTCCTTTTTCGGGGCTTTCGCCAAGCATGGTGCGCATGGCATCGCGCATAATACCATAGGCAGCCAATGAAATAAGCAGCGCAACCACAATGCCAAGCATAGCATCTATCCACCATATGTGCTGCCCGAGATAAATACCAGCAAGGATTACTGCTGAGGATATGGCATCAGAACGATGGTGCCATGCATCGGCTTTTACCGAAGGAGAAGAAGAGCTTCTGGCTACGAAAAACGCATATCGGGCCATGGCTTCCTTTACCACAACAGAAATCGCGGTAACTACAATGGCAAATGTTCCATAATGAACTACACGCTGATTATTTAGCCTCTCAACGGCTTCCAGTACAAAGTTAAAAGCAACCACAAAAAGCAGCACACCAATAATAATGGCCGCAATGAGTTCTGCCCGGCCATGTCCGAATGGATGCTCTTTATCTGCAGGTTTAGCTGAAATTTTAGCGCCCACAATTACAATCAGCGAGGTGAGGGAATCGCTCAGCGTATGCCAGGCATCGGCAATAATGGCAATAGATCCGGAAATCAGTCCCGCCCACAGTTTGACCACAAATAAACCCACGTTTCCGACAATGGAAACCCAGCCTTCCTGTATAGCCAGTTTTTGGTTGGAGTTCATCATGAGGTTTATTTCGCTAAAAATAAATTATTATGTTTGTTTGTGGTTTTGCGATGAAAGTATAATCTCCGCGTACCTGAGCTGATCGGGCGTAGTGATTTTGATATTTTGCGGATTGCCTTCGTATAGTGACAAAGTAATACCACTGCGTTCGATGAGCTGGGCATCGTCGGTAAAACTCATAAAATCCTGGGCTGCATACGCTTGTTTGATCATGGACAAAGCAAAGCACTGAGGGGTTTGAATTGCTTTGACTTTTGAACGGGGCAGGGGGCGGCTTCCGGTGGTGTCAACCAGCCGCAACGAGTCGGCAACCGGAATACATGGAATGGCAGTTCCGGTGCGGGCAGCCAGTTCAAAACCTTCGAGAATAAGACGCTCATCCACCATAGGACGGGCACCATCGTGTATGGCTACCAGGCCGTCATTATCCTCAATCTGAGCCAGACCGTTTTTTACCGAATGCCCTCTGGTATCCCCGCCTTCAATGACCTGATGGGGGATCTTGAAGTTATATTCACTGCATAACTTTTGCCATCCGGATATGGCACCGGGAGGCAATATCACAATCAGCTTCAATGCAGCTTCTAAAGCATCAAAAGCTGCAATAGTATGCATAAGCATGGGCCTGCCGGCTATTACCCTGAATTGTTTGGGTGTCCCTTCTCCCATCCGTTTTGAAAGGCCTGCAGCTACAATTATGACGTAACGATTCACTTTTTTAATACAAATGTAAACATTTCCACTTAAAAATACAAGATGCCGGCAAGCCGGCACCTTAAATAATCAGTTTGAGAAAAATAAATTACCTAATGAGCATGGCGTCTCCGTATGTAAAGAAGCGATATTTTTCACTTACGGCTTCCTTGTAGGCTTTCATCAGGAAATCAAAATCCGCAAAGGCGGCTGTCATCATGAGCATGGGTGAAAACGGCAGGTGAAAATTGGTAATCATGCTGGTAGGTATACTGAATTCATAAGGTGGAAAAATGAATTTGTTCGACCAGCCTTTGTAGGGCTTGAGCATTCCCGATATGGCCACCGAAGATTCAATGGCTTTCAAGGTGGTGGTGCCCACCACACACACCTGCTTGCGATTTTCCTTGGCTTTGTTTACCTTGCGACTGGCTTCTTCGGTAATGATGAGTTCTTCCGAGTCCATCTTATGCTTGGTGAGATCTTCCACATCAATGGCTCTAAAATTACCAACTCCTGCATGCAGCGTAACAGTAGCAAATGAGGCCCCCTTCAATTCGAGTCGCTTCATTAGTTCGCGGCTGAAATGGAGACCGGCAGAGGGTGCGGCAACTGCTCCTTCTTTGCTGGCGTATATGGTTTGATACCAATCTTTGTCTTCGGGTAGAATGTCGCGAAGTGCCTGTAACTCTTCCGGAAGTGGGGTTTTACCCAGACTTTCAACCGTTTTTTTGAATTCCTCGTACGGGCCATCGAATAAAAAGCGCAGGGTGCGGCCACGGGATGTAGTGTTGTCAATCACTTCGGCGACCAGCGCATCGTCTTCACCAAAATACAATTTGTTGCCAATGCGGATTTTTCGGGCAGGATCAACAAGCACATCCCATAAGCGTGCCTCTGCATTGAGCTCACGAAGGAGAAAAACAGTAATCTTAGCACCCGTTTTTTCTTTCTCCCCGGTAAGCAGGGCAGGAAAAACCTTGGTGTCATTCAGAATAAAAACATCACCATCATCAAAATAATCTAATATATCGGTAAATTTCCTGTGCTCTATACTTTTGGTTTTTCTGTCGAGCACCATTAGCCGGGCCTCATCGCGATTATCAAGTGGATGCTTTGCAATCAGCTCATTCGGAAGTTGATAGCGGAATTGAGACAGTTTCATTATGTCGTAGTATTAAATTGTGTGGAAACAGTAATTTATTATGGCAGAAAATTGCACAAAAAGCAGTAGGTTTGCCTGAACGTAATATAACGCTTTTTTGCCTGGAAATGTTGCCATCAGCCGAAGCTATTTTTCCTTAAGTTAATCATAAAAAAGGTGTGCAAAAGTAATACCATTTTGCCGAAAAATCAAGGGATTAGCTGCTTTTTTTTTCAGCCAATAGATTTACTTCCTTTTAAAGAAAATAAATTTAGTACTTTTGCACCCCGAAAGCGTACATTCTGAAACCCATAATCTAATTAGAAATGGCTACTGTAGTGAATATTTTCTCAGGTAGAGCTACCCGTTACCTTGCCGAAAAAATAGCGATTAGCTATGGTAAAAAATTGGGTGACGTGCTGGTTACCGATTTCTCAGATGGCGAATTTCAGCCTTCTTTCGAAGAAAATGTTCGCGGAAATGACCTGTTTATTGTTCAGTCAACCTTTGCCCCTTCCGACAATCTTTTTGAGCTGTTGCTGATGATTGATGCTGCCAAAAGGGCTTCGGCCAGGCACATTATTGCCGTAATTCCTTATTTTGGTTTTGCCCGTCAGGACCGAAAAGATAAACCCAGGGTAAGCATTGCTGCCAAGCTGATAGCCAACCTGCTTACAGCCGCCGGAGTTCAACGTATTATCACCATCGATTTGCATGCTGATCAGATACAAGGATTTTTCGATGTACCGGTAGATCATCTTTTTGCATCAAGCATTTTTATTCCATACATCAAGCAGTTAAATTTATCCAACCTCACTATGGCTTCGCCTGATACCGGAGGAACCCGCCGCGCAGCCATGTACGCTAAGATATTGAATACCAATTTTGTAATTTGTTACAAACAACGTTCAAGGGCCAATCAGGTGGATACTATGGCGCTAATTGGTGATGTAAATGGCAAGGATGTAGTTTTGGTTGATGATATTATTGATACTGCAGGTACCATATGTAAAGCTGCACGACTGATGATGGACAATGGCGCTTCAAGTGTCAGGGCCTTTTGTACCCATCCCCTGCTCTCGGCTGATGCGGTGCAGCGAATTGAAGATTCTTCTCTTACTGAAGTGTTGGTAACTGATACCATTCCACTGAAGATCAAGAGTGAAAAAATTAAGGTAGTGAGCACTGCTTCGCTCCTGGCCGATGTAATAGGCAAGGTGCATAATTACGAATCTATTTCAAATCTTTTTAAATTCTGACCCATAAAGGGGTTTTTAATAACAAATCAATTAAATCTTAAATCAATGAAAAAAGTATCTATGAGCGGTTCCCTTCGCGGGAACGTAGGGAAAAAAGATGCTAAAGCCCAGCGTGCAGCGGGTAAGGTTCCCTGTGTAATTTATGGTGGTAAAGATCAAGTTCACTTTTCAATGGAAGAAGTGGATTTTAAAACCATCCTCAATACACCTAATTCTTACATCCTTAACATCAATATTGATGGTAAAGAGTATGATGCCATACTGCAAGACATTCAGGCTCACCCGGTGAGCGATCGGATTTTACATGCAGATTTTCTTGAAATTAATGATAAAAATCCAATCATTATTTCAGTGCCCATCCGTGTAACCGGAACTTCGCCCGGAATATTGCGCGGAGGTAAACTCGTTAAAAAGTTTCGTAAACTGAAAGTTAAAGCACTGCTGAACGATTTGCCCGATGAAATAGAAGTAAGCATCAGTAAGCTAGATCTCCTTCAATCAATTCGGGTTACTGACCTGAGCCTGCCCAAAGTAGAACTGCTTGATCTGCCTTCGGCAATTGTTCTTTCGGTGGTAGCTACACGTAACCTGGAAGCAGAAACGCCAGCCAATTAATTGCTTTTATTTGCATAAAACATTCCGGAGGCACAAAGCCTCCGGTTTTGTTTACTGAACAACAGGTTAAAATAAAATTAAGGATTGTCTGTTTAATAGAACTAAAACCTTCTATACTTTAACCCATTGATTAAAACATCCTGATTTATGAAGTTTCTTATCGTCGGTTTGGGCAATATAGGCGATGAATATGCCAATACCCGGCACAATATAGGGTTTATTCTTGCTGATGCATTGGCGCAGGAGCTAGGGGTAAAGTTTGCCATTGATAGGCTGGCCTCCCGTGCTGAAGCCCGATTCAGGGGCAAGACCATTGTAATTATAAAACCGACTACTTACATGAATCTCAGTGGTAAGGCATACCGCTATTGGCTTGAGGTGGAGAAAGTTGACATTGAAAATTCATTGGTGTTGGTAGATGATATCGATCTTGATTCTGGCGTGTTTCGCATGAAGCTTAAGGGTAGCGGCGGTAGCCACAATGGATTGAACAACATCATTGAAATGCTGGGCCACAGCAATTTCCCCCGGCTCAGGGTTGGTATAGGCAGCAACTTCGCCCGTGGTTTTCAGGTCGATTATGTGTTGGGCCACTTTACCCGTCAGGAGGAGAAAATCTTCATAGAACGCATTCCCTTTGGTGTGGAGATGATTAAGAGTTTCATCAGCGCTGGAGCAACCAATACAATGAATAGCTATAACAATAAGTGATCAGGTTGATTTGTTGAGGTGTTGAATTGTTGGTTGTTTATTCTTCCGCTTCGTCTTCCACAGGCAGACTGGCTTCAGCGGTTAAGCTTTGTTCCTCTGTTGCTGTTTTAACGTTGACTGCCGGAAATAAAGCCAGGGCTATCGTGACTGAAACTTGTAACAACCTGCAACCTTCTTACTCATCACCCGCTAATCACTTGTATTGCTGAAGGAATAATTTCAAAACTCATAGGAGTATGGCCCAGTGATTCACCGTCGGTTTCCAGATACATGGGTGGATTAGATTCAATTTCAACCTTTTGACTTCGGAAAGTTTTAACCTGAGGCATTTTCAAAAAGGAACCATCATACAATTTCTTCACACTTCTGATTACCAGAAGCCGGCTTACACGGGTAATAACGGTAATATCGAAAAGGCCGTCATCGGGAATGGCATTGGGCGCCTGCATCATACCGCCTCCATTGAACTTGCATATGGCCACACTCATGGTAAAAACGTCCGCATTCAACTTCGTGTCGTCCATTTTAATCTTCACTTTTTTGTGGTTGTAATTAATCAGACTACTAAACAAACTAATAAGATATGAGAATGGGCCGCTTTTGCCTTCGCGCTTTACTTTGTTGGTGCGATTGGCAACCATGGCATCAAAGCCCAGCCCTGCCATATTGATAAAATGTCGCTGCTTCGTCAAATCCTTGCTTATATATTGCACTTTCCCCACATCCTGAATAAATATTTTTTGCCTGGCAATCAGTTCAATGGCCTTTTTATAATTTGTGGGAATATTAAAAGAACGTCCCCAATCGTTGCCCGTGCCAACGGGAATCATAGCAAGCACGATGTCAGTGGTCGGGTATTTATCTTGTGTAAAAACGCCATTTAACACTTCATTCAGTGTACCATCACCCCCCACAACGATTATTTTTTTGAAGCCCGCTTCAACATACTTACGTGCCAGTTTAACGGCATGGTTTGGATGTTCAGTAAAAATACTGGTAAATTCAATACTAGCGTTCTGGAGTAAAGCTGCGATTTCGAGCCAATCCTTTTCGCCTTTTCGTCTGCCTGCATTGGGGTTTACAATGACAAACCATTGCCCCGGGTTTTCCTTAGCCATGGTTGTGAATGTTTGGTGATGAAATTATCATTTGTTCCAGTTTTTGTTTAACCTGCTGAGGACTGATGTCGGTCATGCAGGTGCATTTTCCTCCTTTGCGGCATTTAGTGCAGTTTTTTTCTGCAACCAGATAGTCCGCTTTATCTCCCACCGGAGCCCAACGGCCGGGATGCATGGGTTTTATGGGAGGGTATATCCCCAAAGCAACGCGGCCCAGCGCGGCAGCCAGGTGCAGTGGCCCGGTGCTGGCAGCAATCAGTCCGTCGGCAGCAGCAATAAAAGCCATGAGCTCACTCAATGAAAGCTGGCCGGTCAGGTCAATTACTTCTGCTGCCTGCTTAAAAAAGGCGGTTTCTCGAAGTAATTTACCTTCCTCAGCAGTGCCGGTGATGAATAGCCGGTATTTTTCAGCGTGTAGCAGGTGGGTGAGGGCCGCAAAATTGTTGATACCCCATTCCCGTGCACTCCCCTTTGATTTGGGATGAAGTATCAGATTAAATTTATCATGGCAAAGTAAATCAGCAACGGCGGAGGGTAATGGTGACAGGTGGCGGAGTCCGTAAAACCGGGTGAGTTCAGGCAGTAAATACTGCTTATGTGGAATAAACTGACGGGCCAGTTTAAGATTTAGTTGCATCTCGTGCAGATGGGATCTTTTCCTCGACATAACTACCAGCCGGTTGCAGGTACGCAGGTGATAAATACGTCCTGAAGTACCTATCCGTAACGGAATTTTGGCGCGGGCAGCAAGCCTGGCAATCTCCTGGCGGGGGAAAACGTGAATAATGGCATCGGCACCTATCGCTTTTAACTGTTGTAATTGTTCTTCAGGAGGCTGCGAAGCCATTTGCTTCCAGTCAATAAAGTCATCAATATGAATACAGGCCTCTGCTACAGGCCGGGTATAACTCTGGCCGAGAAAAACAATACGTATCCTGGGGTTCGACTGTTTTATAACACCCAGCATAGGCAGGGTTAATACCACATCACCAATACTATCGGTTCGGCTGATTAATAAGGTTTTGAGACGACCGTTTTCCATTATTGTGTGGTTTTACCAGATTGCAATAATCGGATTTTCTTATACTTGAGGTAGGTGGCCCGGGCGGATATCCGTGAGATGGTAAATCCTGCTTTCCCATCAAGTATCCCCAGTTTCATGAAGTAGTCGCGCAGGAATTTCACTGCCGGGCTTGCGTATAAAGTAAGCATATTGGCCCGTTTCCCTTCTGCAAACTGAGCTTTTGACAATATGTTAGTAAAATATTCCACCTGCCTGTGATGGTCTTCCAGCGTATAATAGCTGTAATGCAGAATGTTGCCTTTTAGATGGAAGGTTTTTGTATCGGGATTGTCCATCATTACCTTGTCGTGAGGATTTGTCCCTCCCCATTTGCCTTTACGAATGTCCCATAGTCTAAGTTTCCGGTCGGGATACCAGCCGCAATGGTATATCCATTTGCCACAATAGTTGGTAAGCCGGTTCATGATATAGGCATCGGCCTGCCAATCATGTTTGGTTGCAAGAATAGCCTGCTTAAGCGAATCATCCAAAGCTTCATCTGCATCCAGAGATAGCACATAGGGAAAGCTGGCATGGGTGAGCGCCCTGTTTTTTTGCTCAATGTGTCCATCGAAAGCATGTTGAAAAAACTTAACTCCATGTGCTGCACATATTTCCGGGGTGCGGTCGACAGAGAAAGAGTCGAGTACCACAATTTCATCGGCAACATCGCTCACAGAACTGAGGCAGCGCTCTATATTGCGCTCCTCATTAAAAGTAATAATAACTACAGACAGTTTTATTTTCATACCAGTCATGCAAATATAACTATATAACCTTATGCCGCCATCTGCCTGAGCGCAGATATAAAAATGAGAGTAACGACAAGAATAGAAAATAGACATATTCGCTGGTCCAAACCCAGGTGATTTGAAGTTTAAGATATTCGGCTATGAACCAGGTGTAGGACAAGTAAACCACTATGGTCAGAAATTCAATAAACAGGGCTGTGGCTGTATTGGCGGTGCCACTTACGCCACTGAAAAGAATACTCGAAAACGAGAAAAACATCAGGGCCGACATCACGACATAAAATGAAGGAATAGTTTGCTGAATCAGTTCCGGATTATTGGTATAAATTGAAATCATGGCATGAGGGAATATGCCCAGAACAATGGCAATGCTTCCAATGAGTGCAAAGTTGAGGACGATTACCTTTTTAATTAATTTAATTACTTCATCAGGACGTCCCTGTCCTATTATATTACTTACCAGTGAGTTGGTGGTTGAGCCAAAGGCAAATACGGGTATCATCAGTATCATATAAGCGCTGCGCACAATGTTTGCAATGGCCAGCGAACGTTCTCCCATCTTTTCCACAATCATAAAAAAGGTAAACCATCCGGCCAGGGAAAGGAAATGCTGAAGCATTACAAATACGCTGATATTTAAAGTAGTGCGGATAACCTGATAGTCAATCTTCTTAAATTTGAACAGGTTAAAGGTGTCGAGATCTACTTTATAAAAAGTATATGCAAAGAAATAAACGGCTGAGATGAATTCGGCTGCCACGGAGGCTATGGCTGCACCCTTAATCCCCATTTCAGGCATGCCCATATGGCCGAAAATGAGTACGTAATCGAGGAAAACATTTACCACCGCCATAATTATGGCATTATAGGTAAGTACACGGGTTTTGGTGGTACCTATATAAAAGGAGCGCAATAAAACATTGGCAAAGGCAAAGAACAACCCATATATCCTGTAATGCAAAAAGTCGAGGCTGGCATTATATATCGGTTCAGATTCTATCATTAAACGCAATATATCGCCGGCAAACAGCCGGATAAACAGGAAGAGAATCAGTCCTAGAAAAGCGAGGAAATAGAGGCTGTTGTCGGTAATTTTTCCTATGGCTGCATAATTGCGTTCACCAAACCGGCGGGCGATGAGTATCTGGCCTCCAATCCCAAATCCAAAGCCCAGCATAAACAATGAAATGTAAAATAAGCCGGCCAGTGCTGAAGCGCCCAGTTCTACTTCGCCCACCCGTCCAAGAAATGCGGTATCGGTTACGTTTACCACATTCTGGGCCACCAGGCTTAGAATGATGGGTAAGGAAATTTGCCAGATTTTACGGTATCCGGGTAGGGTGTCATTCATAGAGGGTGCAAAGATAAATAAATCGATAAGCCCGAAATGTTTCTATTTTACTTAAACACTTCAAAATCCGGGTTGGAAAAGCAGGAAAATGGATTTAGCCTGGTTTTGTTAAAATGCAACTTTGGTGATGGGGCGACGGAGAGACAGAGGTTTTCAACTACGACAAGGAGACCACAAAATGGGGAGACAAGTGGATAAACTTTATCGAAAGATAGCGAAATCCTGAGAGCGCAGCGATTAGGGGGAAAAAGTGTCTATCGCTTCCAGAACGCCGGCTTCAGAAGAATAAAAACAGGAAAAAGCTCCAAACGCCCAAGAAGCATCATAAGGGAGAGTGTCCATTTAGCCACATCAGTCAGATGGGCCTAATTTCCAACAGGACGATGATTTTTGCAATTAGTCTATAGTGTATCATGGATGCCTGTGCAAAGTAGGTGCATCTATTTTTTCCAGAAAGAAGGCGAGAATAATATAAGTACGGTAAACAATTCAAGACGTCCCAGCAGCATAATAAATGCAAGCAACCATTTTGCCGGGTCGGGCAATACACCATAGTTAAGCACCGGGCCAACCACACCCAATCCCGGGCCAATATTTCCCAGGCTGGCAGCTACAGAACCGACTGCAGATTCAAAATCCAGACCCAGAAATGACATGATTAATGATCCAAAGGCAAAAATCAGGATGTAGATGAGAAAAAATGCCAGTACATTGAAAATGATCTGTTGCGAAATAGCCTTGCCGTTAAGCCTCACCGGTAAAATGGCGTTTGGATGCACAATGCGCTTGAGTTCAAGCAGACTGTTTTTAAACATCAGAATAATACGTACAATTTTGATGCCTCCCCCCGTACTGCCGGCACATCCTCCGGTGAACATCAGTAAAAACAAAAGCATCCAGGTGGAGAAGGGCCAGATCAGGTAATCGCTGGTAATATAACCGGTAGTGGTTACAATGGATACTACCTGAAACAGGGAATGACGAATACTTTCGCGTGCCGGCATGTGATCTACTACAATCAGCGTGATGGCAATAAAAATGGTTGACACTACGAGGATTTGTGTATAATGCCGCAACTCTTCGTTGTGGAATACTTTTGAAAACTGCTTCTTTAAGATGAAATAATGCAGGGTAAAACTGATGCCCGCCAGGTACATAAATAAGATGATAACATACTGAATGTAGGGCGAAAAACCAGCTACCGAATCATTTTTGGTTGAAAAGCCGCCGGTTGCCATGGTGCCAAATGCATGACACAGGGCATCAAACAACGACATTCCGCCCAGGGAAAGCAACAGCGTTTGAACGAGTGTAAGGGCTACATAAATCATCCACAAGCGTTTCGCAGTTTGAGTAATGCGGGGATGCAGTTTGTCGGGCGTTACACCCGGCACTTCAGCCACAAACAATTGCATACCGCCAATACCAAGGATAGGTAGCACTGCAAGGGTGAGCACAATAATGCCCATTCCTCCAATCCAATGCGTCATACTTCGCCAGAACAATATGCCTTTAGGTAGGGCTTCAATATCTGAAAAAATAGTGGATCCTGTAGTCGTGAAACCCGACATGGTTTCGAAGAAGGCATTGGTATAGCTATGGGTAACTCCCGACAAAACATAAGGCAGGGCGCCAAACAGAGAAATAATGATCCAGGTAAAGACCACGATAATGTAGCCTTCCCGCTTTCCAATAGAATTCTGGTTAAGGGAGTCATTGCTGAGCCATAATATCAAGCCCAGGATACCAATAAAAAGACCTGAGGCAAGTATGGGTAAAAAATCATTTGCAGGACTGAAAAAAAGAAGATTTTTGCTACTTACAGGATTGTACCAGACTGAAAATATGAGGGAGGTCAGCATAAAAAATCCCTCAATCAACAGCAGCATACCGGTGATTTTGGAGATCGCGTTAAAATTGATTTTTTTAAGGCCAGCCATGAGAAACAATGGACAAAAGTGTCGAAAGATACGGAAAAACTAATTAAACAACTCCTGAACCCTTGCAATGGCGCCTGGAATGGCAAATATTACCACCCGGTCGCCTTCCTGTATCTGAAAATCGCCAACGGCAATAAAACTCTGGCTGCCACGGATGATGCCGCCTATAATACTGCCCCGGGGAATATCAATGCTACGGATAGGCCGGCGGGTGACATAAGCACCCGGCTTCACCACAAACTCAAGTACCTCTGCATCAATACCGCTCAGACATTTAATAGAAGTAACTTCAGCATCCATTGTAAAGCGCACAATATACGAAGCTGTAATCAACTTTTTATTAATGATGGTTTCCAGGCCGATGCTGTGAGAGATTTCGATATAATCAATATTTTCAACCAGAGGTATCACACGCTTTACTCCGAAGCGCTGGGCCAGCAAACAGGTAAGGATATTTGTCTCGTAATCATCGGTTACGGAGATAAAAGCATCCATATTTCTAATACCTTCATCTTCAAGTAGTTCTATGTCCCGTGCGTCAGCATTGATAATCAGGGTATGCTCCAACTGATCGCTTAGGCTCAGACAGCGTTCCTTATCTATTTCAATGAGCTTAATATTCATATTCCGCTCAATGCTGCGTGCGGTTTTGCGGCCAATGCGTCCGCCGCCCACTATCATTACATTACGTATATCGAGTTTTTCTTTGCCTGCCAGCTTTAACAGCGGCTCTACACCATCGGGTTTGGTAATTACATAGGCCATATCGTTTAACTTAAATTCATCATCACCTTTAGGGATAATGGTTTTGTTGTTTCGGCTGATGGCAATGGCCCTGAAATCCAGCCTGGGGTTTTCGTGAGCTACCTGATTTAATGTCTTATTCAATACAGTAGCCTTTTCATCCAGTTTAATCAAAAACAGCGAAAGCCGGCCTTCAGAAAAGTCAAAGATTTCAACGGCTGCGGTCTGTCCAAGCAGTTTTACAATTTCTTTGGCCGCCAGACGCTCGGGGCACACCATTACATCAATACCCAGCGAACGCATAATTTCGCGGTTCTCTATGGTGAGGTATTCTGTGTTATTGATGCGGGCAATGGTGCGCCGGGCTCCTAATTTTTTACCAATCACACAGGTGGTAATGTTGATTTTTTCATCATGAACCACGGAAATGAGCAGATCAGCTTTGCGCACATCGGCCTGCTCTAGTACCTGAATAGAAGTAGAATCACCCGTAATGGTAAGCAAATCTGTGTGGCTTTCCACCATTTTGAGTAATTCCTGATGGGGATCAACAATGGTTATATTGTGGTTGTCGCCAGAAAGCATCTTGGCCAGATAGAAGCCGACCTCGCCATCACCGGCAATGATAATGTTCATGTTTTAATACTTTAAAACTAAGACTGCAAATTTACTATATTTAAAGGCGCAGGTGAATAAATGTTATGATAAGGTGAAGGGTTTATTTTTAACGGGGAAACGGTTTGTTTTTAAGATATGACTTATAAAATGAAATTCAGGCAGTCTCTTTTGACCCTGGAGACTTTATGTTGTCCGGCTTTTCGCGATGCATTGTCATTTATTTGTAATTTTGCCTGCACCCAAGTATCCTAAAACATGTCGCCTACTCCAGGTAAATTACTTCAAAAGATTAACTCGCCGGCTGATTTACGGAAGTTGGATGATGATCAGCTTCCGGTTCTGTGTAATGAAATGCGGCAGTTTATTATAGAAGTGATATCAGCCAATCCCGGTCATCTGGGCGCCAGTCTGGGCGCTGTAGAGCTTGCGGTCGCAATTCATTATGCCTTCGATACCCCCAATGACAAGCTAATCTGGGATGTAGGCCATCAGGCCTATGCCCATAAAATCATAACCGGAAGACGCGATCGTTTTTATACCAACCGCACTCATGGCGGACTGAGTGGTTTTCCCAAAATGAATGAAAGTGAATTTGATGCTTTTGGGGTAGGACACGCTTCTACGTCAATATCTGCAGCGCTTGGCATGGCCATTGCCGCTAAATTACAAAATTATTTTTCTGAGCAGCATATTGCCGTAATCGGTGATGGTGCAATGACCGGCGGTATGGCTATGGAAGCCCTCAACAACGCCGGCGTATCAAATACCAACCTGTTGGTAATTCTGAATGATAATGGAATTGCCATTGACCGCAGTGTGGGGGCAATGCGGGAGTATTTGCTCGATATTGTGACTTCGAGAACCTATAATAAACTGAAAGACAGGATCTGGAAGCTGATGGGTGGCAATACCAGCTATGGCAAGAATTCAAGGGCGGTAGTCAAACAGATTGGGAATGCGCTGAAATCGACCATCTGGAAAAAAAGCAACCTCTTCGAATCGTTTAACTTCAGATATTTTGGTCCGGTGGATGGCCACGATGTAATCAGACTCACCAAATTACTGGCCGATCTAAAAAAAATACCCGGACCCAAACTTTTGCATGTTATTACCATAAAAGGTAAAGGCTTCGAAAAGGCTGAACTGGATCAGATACGTTATCATTCACCGGGGGTTTTTGATAAAACCACTGGTGAAATCATAGAAAAACCCTGCAAAACGCTTCCTCCTAAATATCAGCATGTCTTCGGAAAGACCATTATTGAACTTGCCGGAATGAATGATAAAATCGTAGGTGTGACCCCCGCCATGCCCACTGGCTGTTCATTAAATATGATGATGAGCGTGATGCCTGAACGAGCCTTTGATGTGGGTATAGCGGAACAACATGCGGTTACCTTTTCTGCAGGCATGGCCGCCAGGGGGCTCATTCCCTTCTGCAATATTTATTCTTCATTTATGCAACGTGCCTATGATCAGGTGATTCATGATGTGGCGCTTCAGGGATTACAGGTCGTGTTTTGTCTCGATCGCGGTGGCTTGGTAGGTGAAGATGGGCCCACGCATCATGGGGCTTACGATCTGGCTTATTTCCGGCCTATTCCAGGGCTTACTATTTCGGCGCCTATGAACGAGGTGGAATTGCGCAACCTAATGTTTACTGCCCAACTGGAAGGCAAAGGCCCTTTCGTTATTCGCTATCCAAGAGGAAGAGCCGTTTCAAACAACTGGAAACAACCCTTCAGTGAAATCAAAACCGGAACCGGACGATTTCTGAGGAAAGGCGATAAAATAGCCCTGCTCAGTATAGGACATCCCGGGAATTTTGCAGCAGAAGCCTGTAATTTGCTTCAAAAAGAAGGTGTTTCAGTGGGTCATTTTGATATGCGCTTCCTGAAACCTCTGGATGAAGGATTGTTGCATGAGGCTTTTGGTAACTACAATCAGATTGTTACCATTGAGGACGGAACCATCACAGGGGGGCTGGGCTCGGCAGTACTCGAATTTATGACAGACAATCATTATCAGGCTGCGGTTACCCGGTTGGGTATTCCTGATCAGTTTATAAGCCAGGGTACAGTAGAGGAGTTATACGCAGAATGTGGTTTTGATACTGCCGGAATTGTGAGCACAATACGCAGACTGATGAAAGAAGCTATAGAATAAGCAGGAAATGTTTCTGTACTCAAAAGTTCATTAAGTTCGTGTATTCTGGTAAACCCCATGATTTGTAGTGCGTCCTTTACTGAACATCCCTCTTTTTTCAATGTTTATAAAATTAATAATCAGGCCATCGCCGGCTGATTTACAATTATACTTTATCAAAACCATCCATAGTGTATCGCATCGAATCAAAAATTGACACGGCTTCGGCTGAATTTAAAGCCAATTACGAAGCATATCAGCAATTGCTTGGTCAGTTCAGGCAACGCATGGCCGACACCATTCACGGAGCACCTCCGTCATCGGTAAAAAAACACAAAGAGCGGGGCAAGTTGCTGGCCCGGGAGCGTATTGATCTTTTGGTGGATCCCAATACTCCTTTTCTGGAGCTCTCGCCAATGGCTGCCTTTGGTATTCACAACAATGAATTTCCCTCGGCAGGTATTGTTACCGGTATTGGCGTTATCCATGGCCGTGAAGCCATGATTGTGGCCAACGATGCTACGGTAAAAGGGGGTACGTACATGCAGGAAACCATTAAAAAGCACGTTCGGGCTCAGGAAATTGCCATGGAAAACCACCTGCCTTGTGTGTATATGGTGGATTCGGGAGGCGCTTTTTTGCCCGATCAGGCCAATGTATTTCCGGATAAATATGATTTTGGACGGTTTTTCTTCAATCAGGCGCGCATGTCGAGTGAAGGCATCCCGCAAATTGCCATCGTAATGGGTTCCTGCACTGCCGGTGGGGCGTATGTTCCCGCTATGAGCGATGAAACCATTATTGTGCGTAATCAGGGTACCATATTTATCGGTGGACCGCCATTGGTAAAAGCTGCCACCGGCGAAGAGGTGACTGCCGAAGAGCTGGGTGGTGCTGAGGTTCACACATCCATATCCGGGGTAGCCGACCATCTTGCTGAAAACGACCCCCATGCCATTCGCATCTGCCGCGATATTTTCCGCACTTTAAAACCTTCTGACCGCCAGCCGCTTGACCTTCAGCCTATTGCTGAGCCTCATTATAGCCCGGATGAACTTTATGGCATTGCCCCGGTGGATCTGCGCAAGCCGGTGGATTCCAAAGAAATTATTGCCCGTATGGTTGACGGAAGTCGTTTCCATGAATTTAAAGCCCGTTATGCACCTACAATTACCACCGGTTTTGCGCACATTATGGGCTTTCCGGTGGGCATAATCGCCAATAATGGTGTCCTTTTCGGTGAAACAGCGCTGAAGGGTGCGCATTTTATCGAATTGTGCACCTCACGCAAGGTTCCCCTACTTTTTTTGCAAAACATCACTGGTTTTATTGTCGGCCGCGAGTATGAGCGCCGCGGCATTGCCCGTGACGGAGCCAAACTGGTGCATGCCGTGGCCAATGCTAATGTGCCTAAATTTACTGTTGTGTTTGGTGGATCTTTCGGAGCCGGGAACTATGCCATGGCAGGCAGGGCTTATGAACCCCGGCTACTTTTTATGTGGCCAAATGCTAAAATTTCGGTAATGGGCGGCGAACAGGCTGCCGGTGTACTTATCACTGTTAAAGAAGATCAGCTTAAGGCCAAAGGAAAAGATTTTCCAGATGCCGAAAGGGAAGCACTGCGCCAATCGATACTGAATAAGTATGAAGAGGAGGGCTCCGCTTATTTCAGTACTGCCCGTCTGTGGGACGATGGCATTATTGATCCGGTGGATACCCGTAAAATCCTGGCAATGGGCATTTCAGCCTCCATGAATAAACACTGGGAAGACACGAAATATGGTGTATTCAGGATGTAACAAATCCCGAATCACAATCCCAAACCCATGGCAAGCAGTTCGGCGATGTCGTAATTTTTTACTTCCTCTTCTTTGTTTTTAAATTTAAGACCATCGGTTAGCATCGTCATGCAAAATGGGCAGGCAGTGGCTACAATATCTGCGCCGGTAGCCAGAGCTTCCTCCGTACGTTCCGTACTTACCTCTTTGTTGCCGGGTTCCGCCTCTTTAAACATTTGTGCTCCGCCGGCTCCACAGCAAAATGCCTTACTTCTGGTGCGCGGCATTTCAGTGGTTTTGGCTTTAAGAGCCGCAATTACATCACGGGGAGCGTCGTATTCCTGATTTCCCCGACCCAGGTAGCAGGGATCATGAAAAACAATGGTCTTGTCGTTGAAGATTTCTGCATCGGCCTTTATTTTGCCATCATCCACCAGTTGTTTCAGAAATTGTGAATGGTGGATTACGTCATAATGACCACCCAGATCAGCATATTCATTCTTGAAGACGTTGAAGCAATGCGGGCAGCAGGTTACTATTTTGCTGATGTTATAATTTTTGAATGTTTCAATAACCATACTGGCCTGCATCTGAAAGAGCATTTCATTTCCGGCCCGGCGGGCATGATCACCATTACATGTTTCCTCTGTGCCCAGCACGGCATAACTGATGCCTGCATGGTGAAGCAATTTTACAAAGGCGCGGGTTACTTTCTGGTATCTTTCATCAAAGGCTCCGGCACAACCGACCCAAAAGAGGTATTCGGGGGCTTCGCCACGGGCAGCCATTTCTGACATTAAAGGGACAGCTATTTTATTTGTTTCCATAGGATGTTACTACTTGAAATTCAGCATTTAATAAATTAACTTTACAAAGATTCTGCCCACTTCATTCTATCCTCAGGAGGAAATTGCCAGGGAGCACCATTGTTTTCAATGTTGGTAAACATGGTGTTTAGTGAAGCGGGGGCGGTACCTTCTTCCATCACCAGAAATCGACGCATATCAATGATTAAAGTAGGGTGATTGATGTTTATGGGACATTCCTGAGCACATGCATTACAGGTGGTGCAGGCCCAAAGCTCTTCGGCAGTAATGTAATCGAGAACAAACCCCTTACCATCATCGTAGTTATTGTCCTTTGCAACACCCGGCCCTTTTTCCTTCATCCGGGCACGGAGGTCAACGAAAATCTTGCGGGGAGATAGCAATTTTCCGGTTATATTTGCCGGGCACACGGAGGTACAACGGCCGCATTCTGTGCAGGCCAGAGAGTCCAGATAGTTTTTCCAGGTAATGTCTTCCACATCCTTTACACCGAAGCGAGCAGGTGCTGTTGGCTCTTCTTCAGCAGGCGGGGCAAAAGCAGTGTCGGGGTTCATCATCAGTTTAACTTCTGCCATCACATTTTCCATATTGGGAAGGTAACCCAGGGGTTCCAGCCGGCTTAGGAATACATTAGGCACAGATGTAAACACATGGAAATGTTTGGAATAGGGGAGGATGTTGGCAAAAAGGAAGATCAGCAGAATGTGTGTCCACCAGGAGATTTCATGCAGCAGAACAGGCTGTCCGCCTGGCGTAAAAAGCACGGGAGCCAGCTTTGCGCTGATGGGAAACAGGCCTGCATAATCGGTGGGATGCAGAAATACATAGGTGAGGTTGATGCCTGCAAGCGACAACATCAGCATAAATATAATGCAGAGCGCAATGATGGCATCAAGCTTGGATTTCAGTTGCATCTCTATGCCTTTGAAACGGCGGATGGTCATAAACAATCTTCGGAACAGGAAAATAGCCATGGCAATCATAATGACATAAGCCATTATATCGCCGGAAGCCATCACAAAATCATAAAACCAGCCGGTGGAAGACATGCTGCGGTGGAGCCCGAATACACCATCAACTACCATTTCGATGCTTCCGAGCGTGATGACCATGAAACCCCAAAATACGAGTGCATGAACAAGTCCAATTATCGGAAACCGGAAAATTTTAGTTTGTCCTATGGCTACCCGCAGCATCACTCCCACACGTTTACCCCATTGGCCGATGGGAAAGGGTTTGGTTAAACGAAAATAGGAAGCAAGTCTGGAAACGGTATATGCAAAAACGCCCAAAGTAACCAACAGGGCTATTATAAAGGCTATTTGTCGGGTCATAATTGTTGATTTTAGGTGTGTAAAGCGACTGCAAGATAAAAAATAATGATAAATGTGCAGCAGTAAAGAAATTTTTTTATAAAATTGTACAGAAATATTTCACCCGGGTTTTTGAATTTCATGGGATTATACCTGACTAACCTTTTAAAGGTTAACATAAATTTGAAAAAATTTGTAAAAAGCCGTGCGTTTTTAAAAAATGGTTTACTTTTGACCATTCCTTAGTATCAAAAATGTCATCAGAATATATCTACCGGCTCACCACAAAGATTATTTTCCGGAATCTGAAAAACCGGGACGAATACGCATTCTGACTTCCCTCCACTCTATTTCCCGCTTAGATTTTAACCTTATTTTCAAATTTTAATACCTCATAACAATGGAATTACCTTTCGCCGAAAGCTATAAAATCAAAATGATTGAACCCATTCGCAAAAGTACGCGTGAAGAACGCGAAGAATGGATTAAACAAGCCAATTACAACTTATTTAAACTGAAAAGCAGCCAGGTTTTTATTGACCTGCTGACCGATTCAGGAACCGGTGCCATGAGCGACCGTCAATGGAGTGAAATGATGCTTGGTGATGAGAGTTACGCCGGTGCTTCCTCCTATTTTAAAATGAAGGACGCCATTACCGAACTGCTTGGTTTCGAATACTTTTTGCCTACCCATCAGGGACGTGCGGCTGAGAATGTGCTTTTTTCAGGCCTGGTGCACGAAGGAGACGTCGTTCCCGGCAATTCACACTTTGATACCACCAAAGGCCACATTGAATACCGTAAGGCAAGAGCCATAGATTGTACCATTGATGAAGCGTTTGATACTCAGATAGATCATCCTTTTAAGGGCAATTTAGATCTTACCAAGTTAGAGGATGTATTGCGCAGTCACCCCAAAGAAAAAATTCCCTTTATAGTGGTTACCGTTACCTGTAATTCTTCAGGCGGACAACCAGTGTCCATTGAAAACATGCGTCAGGTAAAGGAGTTAGCCACTAAATATGGTATTCGTGTGATATACGATTCTGCCCGTTTTGCTGAAAACGCCTATTTTATCAAGATCCGTGAAAAAGGATATGCCGATAAAACCATTCGTGAAATCGTACTCGAAATGTTTTCGTATGCCGATGCCATGACCATGAGCAGTAAAAAGGACGCCATTGTAAATATGGGTGGATTTATTGCCATGCGTGAAAAGGAACTGTTTGATATGGCCTCCACGTTCAACATCATGTTTGAAGGCTACATCACATATGGTGGTATGTCGGGACGTGACATGAATGCGCTGGCACAGGGCTTGCGTGAAGGCACCGAATTCGATTATCTTGAAACCCGCATCGGACAAGTAGCTTATCTTGGCCGACGTCTGGTAGAACTGGGCGTGCCTGTTCAGCATCCTTTTGGCGGACATGCCATATTTGTTGATGCCAAAAGATTTCTGGCTCACTTGCCCAAAGAGCACTTCCAGGCACAGACACTTGCAGTAGAACTTTATCTGGAAGCCGGAATCCGTGGGGTGGAAATTGGAGCCCTGCTTGCTGACCGTGACCCGGATACCCGTGAAAACCGTTACCCGGCCCTCGAGTTGTTGCGCCTTGCCATTCCCCGCAGGGTATATACCAACAACCACATGGAATATGTAGCGGTAGCTCTTGCCAATGTATATGAACGTCGGCAAAATATTGTGAAGGGTCTGCGTATCACCCATGAAGCACCCATTATGCGCCACTTTACCGTGGATCTGGCGAGGGTTTAATCTTATTTTCTTCAACAATGGCAGTACCGGATGGATACTTCCACTGCTGTTTTTATTTATGAAGTCATAAAAATGCGTTGCTCCGGAAGGATTCAGCGCATTTATTTCTGATGGATACAGGGTAACAAAACAGGTGAAGTTAAACAATTATTGGTACAATATTTTCAACCTCACATTGTCGCCATAAGATTTAGGAGATTTTCAATTTTTGAACGCATTTCAACCGAACTGCAGTTGAAGTTATTGACAATAATTGCAAAAATCAGGGTGTGGCCACTGCGCAATTTGGCATACCCTGCATAGCTTTTTACGCGCGACATGGTTCCGCTTTTGCCCTGAATGTTACCCGTGGCCTCAGAATTAAGGCATATTTTGCTCAGTGTTCCAGACTGTCCGGCCACCGCTAAGGAGGAAATAAAGGCAGCTGAATCGGGTGAATGCTGCATGTATTTGAGCAACTGTACCAGTTGGTTAACGGTTATTGCATTGTACCTGGAAATGCCGCTGCCGTCAAACATATAAAATCCCGACACATCAATGCTTTTACTTTTCATGAATGAATAGACTGCTTCAACACCAGCCCCGGTACTTCCATAGCCTTTTCTATTGACGCCCAGTTGTTTCAGCAGTGTCTCGGCCATGAAGTTGTTGCTGTGATGGTTTACACTATATACGAGCGAAGCTACAGATGGTGAGCCAACAGCAGCAATTTGGTGTCTGGTTTGCGATGTGTTCCTTGCCCTTAGTGAATCCGTTGCCAAAGTGGACCTTGCAACGCCCGAAACATGAATTCCCTTGTCCATCAGTTTTTTTCTGAAAAGTGTAGCTGCCAGTAGTGCAGGATCGTGGATAACGCCCACAACCTCGGCTTTGGTGGTGCCTTCTCTCACTGTTCCCCGGATTTTCTTTTCGGGGCTATTGGGAAAGCCAACCAGATAGAGTTCATCATCTGCATCATAAATGGCGACCTGGTTAAGGAAAGTACTGTTTGGATGCGTCAGGGCCAGGTCGCCGGCCTGGGGAATGATTAAATCCTTGCTGTTGGGATCAAACACCAACCTGAACAAATTCCCGTTAAAGGATAAGCCGGAAGGCGCAGCGCTATAGCCCAGGTTGATTTCGCCCCAGGTCCAGGTGTTAGGGATAAAATCCTCAGAAAAAATCCGGGCATCACCAATAATATCGCCGGAAATGGAATCAATGTTCAATTGGGCAATACTGCTTCCCCATGCTGCAAAAACTGTGTTCATGGTTTGCTCCCCTATGCAGAAAGTAGGATCGCCACCACCCTTGATAATCAGGTTGCCTTTTAAAATTCTGTTCTCAATTTCTCCGTCATAAAGGAGTCGTGTTCCGAAATGTGCGCCTGATCCCAATATTTCGAGCGCTGCAGCTGTGGTGAACAGTTTGATGGTGGACGCGGGCACCAGGCTTAGATCGGGATTTCGTTCGGCAATAATACTATCAATGGTTGCATCATAAATCAGATAAGCAAATGATGCGTTTTTGAGTACTGAGTCATGATTGAATGTGGTGATGCCCATCAATAGGGAATCTGATGCAGTGTAAACGATGACGGGTTCCACAACCAGACTATCGGATGTTATTAATTCGCAGGTCTCAACTTTATTTCCGTTACAGGCCAACAAGGCAGTTGCCAGTAAATAGAAACCAAGACTCCTGAAAGAGGAATGATCGGGATAAGACATTTTTGAAAGACTTTCAACAAATATACGAAATATAAGGTTGAAAATCAATAGATTCTATAAGTTGAATTATGTTGAGTCAATCCTGGGTATTGATTCAAAAAACTTTATCCTAATTTCACAATTCAAAATTTGCCTACTTTTGATAAAAATTCCCATCATGAGCGTTGATAACTATATACTGTTGAAAGAGTTAATTCACCCTCTTAAAGTAAAATTTTAATTCTCACTGATTCTTTCCAATTTGATTGAAAAAGGAAAATTTGTTATAGTAATTGTAGTGGAAAACTGTAATTCGGTGAACACAATATGTTGGGAAATTTCAGAGCCACACAACGACTACCCAATTAGTATTGAGTAGAAGCTATCTTTTACATTTATTTCTGATTAACTTGTTAAAAAATTGTCCATGAAAAATGTTTTAATAATAATAATGCTCTT
>Ga0265295_1001739_pt1 | contig 37195 bp, 36 predicted proteins | sample Munlansysbiofilm_FD_192503 | JGI IMG/M metagenome (GOLD analysis project Ga0265295, IMG submission 192503) | Leachate microbial communities from a municipal landfill in Southern Ontario, Canada - Methane capture system biofilm | ecosystem: Engineered > Solid waste > Landfill > Unclassified ... | reverse complement strand
ATTGGAGGTCAATTTGTTCGAGAAAAAGCCAATTTCATCACTGGTTACTGATGCTCTTAAGCATATATCAGAACCTCTCGAATCTAACCAGTTGAATCTGTTTAACTATTAACCGGACAGTAGTGCAGACGACTATTAAACGAAAACGATCTCGATGTAGTGCGTGGCGTTGAAGGCAAGGCGGCAAATGATTATTTCGATATTTTTGACCATCTGATTGTCACCGCTAAAAACGATTTTCAGTTTACTGGTCGCAATCGCCGCCCACCCCTTGATCGGGTAAATTGCCTGTTATCATTTTTATATTCATTACTCTATCACGATGCCCGATCTGCTCTCGAATCGGTTGGGCTTGATCCAGCTGTTGGATTTTTGCATCGCGATCGACCCGGACGGTTAAGCCTAGCATTAGATTTAATAGAGGAGTTCCGCCCTGTTATTGCTGATCGCTTGGCGTTATCATTGATTAATCGTGGTCAAGTAAAGAAGAAGGGTTTTACCGTCACTGAATCTGGGGCGGTCACCATGAGTGATGAGACGCGCAAAACGTTACTTGTCGAATACCAAAAACGTAAACAAGTTGAAATTGAGCATCCCTACTTGCAAGAAAAAATGCCCCTAGGGATGTTGCTATTCGCTCAAGCGCAACTACTTAGCCGATTTTTGCGCGGTGATATCGACAACTACCCGCCATTTATTTGGAGATAAAATTTATGATGGTCTTAGTCAGTTACGATGTAGCGACATCAGACCCCGGTGGAGCTCGACGCCTGCGACGAGTTGCAAAAGTTTGCTCTAACCATGGGCAGCGGGTACAATATTCGGTATTCGAATGCATTGTTGATCCTGGCCAGTGGGTAAACATGCGGCAACAACTCGTAGCAGCCATTGACAAAGAAGCCGATAGCCTAAGATTTTACTTTTTAGGGGCAAAATGGCGCAATAAAATTGAACACGTTGGCGCTAAAGAAGGGATAGATCAGGAAGGCCCACTAATTCTTTAGCGAACCCCTAGTGGTGGCAAAAAACCCAGTAGGTTCGCAGATGAGCTAACCACCCGTGATTACACCTTGATGTAAATCAACAGCAAACCCAACATACAAACAGTTGTCCTAACGAAATAAGGTTCGCAAAAAGTGCATAAAAAGATCAATAGATTCAATTAGTTAAAATGCAACAGTCGCGCCCCTCGCGGGCGCGTGGATTGAAACGGTTAAGACGTGTGTCCCTTTGGCCAAGCAACCGTCGCGCCCCTCGCGGGCGCGTGGATTGAAACTCCACACTTGAAACATACCTTTGTATCCATTAACGTCGCGCCCCTCGCGGGCGCGTGGATTGAAACTGAGGCGAATGGTTCAGGAACCTCAGTGATTAAATGTCGCGCCCCTCGCGGGCGCGTGGATTGAAACATCGAAGCGAGAAAACGATAGGCGCATATCGGCCGTCGCGCCCCTCGCGGGCGCGTGGATTGAAACAATCACTTAACACCCCGCAAAGTTGGACACAGTTGTCGCGCCCCTCGCGGGCGCGTGGATTGAAACGTTTGCTTTCTCTGCGGCATTAACCGCTACAACCGTCGCGCCCCTCGCGGGCGCGTGGATTGAAACGTCGTTGTGCTGCTGCATGTAGTGCATCACGCCAGGTCGCGCCCCTCGCGGGCGCGTGGATTGAAACAGCCTACCAAACGTGGCTATCACTCGGTAACTCTGGTCGCGCCCCTCGCGGGCGCGTGGATTGAAACCCATATCACGATCACTGTTGCTGTAAGTGTAAAGGGTCGCGCCCCTCGCGGGCGCGTGGATTGAAACCTCCAATTGATGGTTTATTTTTCCAACCAACTAATGTCGCGCCCCTCGCGGGCGCGTGGATTGAAACCGCCCAATACAATGGCTACCACGCCAACCAGTTTGTCGCGCCCCTCGCGGGCGCGTGGATTGAAACAAAACAGACTTACTTAAATCAGTACTGGTCATCTCGTCGCGCCCCTCGCGGGCGCGTGGATTGAAACAGCCTACGCACGATGGATACCGAGCGCAGTACCAGTCGCGCCCCTCGCGGGCGCGTGGATTGAAACTCAGTGTAGCTTTGCACATATCTCTGGCTTTGCTGGTCGCGCCCCTCGCGGGCGCGTGGATTGAAACCACTCGCTGGCGGTGAAGAATACCTAGTGCCGATTGTCGCGCCCCTCGCGGGCGCGTGGATTGAAACTTACTAGTGATACATATAATAGCGTTGATGATGGTGTCGCGCCCCTCGCGGGCGCGTGGATTGAAACTTACGATATCACCCAACATCTAGGTCAAATCTGGTGTCGCGCCCCTCGCGGGCGCGTGGATTGAAACGCTCCACTGTGCTACAACCATATAAGGCAATCCGTCGCGCCCCTCGCGGGCGCGTGGATTGAAACTGCGGAGTACTACCCCCTCGTTGGCGGGGTCTGGAGTCGCGCCCCTCGCGGGCGCGTGGATTGAAACCGCCTCTGCTATAGCAGGTGCTGTTACTTTGGCGGTCGCGCCCCTCGCGGGCGCGTGGATTGAAACACCTCCAAACGCCTACCGCGACGCGTTCATAGCGTCGCGCCCCTCGCGGGCGCGTGGATTGAAACTGCTGGGGTGCCGAAAATCATCGGCTTTGTTGACGTCGCGCCCCTCGCGGGCGCGTGGATTGAAACGTTAGCGTCTTTTAGCGGTAAGTTGATTACCTTGCGTCGCGCCCCTCGCGGGCGCGTGGATTGAAACAACGTAGCGTTGGCTTTGCTGTGCGTAGCTTGCGAGTCGCGCCCCTCGCGGGCGCGTGGATTGAAACATTCTTGTTTGCAGAGCTATATGAGGGGTTATTGTGTCGCGCCCCTCGCGGGCGCGTGGATTGAAACGACAGATTTCCAAGAGGGTGATCTCGTGGCTACAGTCGCGCCCCTCGCGGGCGCGTGGATTGAAACATCTTCAGCGTTGTGTGTCCTGAATTTAAGCTCTCGTCGCGCCCCTCGCGGGCGCGTGGATTGAAACTCGGCCTGGTTGCAAAATGCTAAAGGTTGGTCTGGTCGCGCCCCTCGCGGGCGCGTGGATTGAAACGCAGAGCAACACAAGCTTGACTCAGCGGCTATATGTCGCGCCCCTCGCGGGCGCGTGGATTGAAACTACCTAGTGATAGGTGGTATGCCATCGCCTCGCGGTCGCGCCCCTCGCGGGCGCGTGGATTGAAACACAACAAGTAAAAATCATAAAAGCATAAGCTCTCGTCGCGCCCCTCGCGGGCGCGTGGATTGAAACAATATGACCTGTTCGGTGTTGCTCGGTCTATATGCGTCGCGCCCCTCGCGGGCGCGTGGATTGAAACTTATCTGATGCCAACTTAACAGCATCAAGGATGTGGTCGCGCCCCTCGCGGGCGCGTGGATTGAAACTACCTAGTGATAGGTGGTATGCCATCGCCTCGCGAGTCGCGCCCCTCGCGGGCGCGTGGATTGAAACTGCGAACCATTGCATACCGCGAGCCTCTGCCATGTGTCGCGCCCCTCGCGGGCGCGTGGATTGAAACTCTTTGCAGTTTTTACAGTCTGGCCCGACATTCTGGTCGCGCCCCTCGCGGGCGCGTGGATTGAAACGCGCAAAGCTAGAGTATGAATGCAGTGCAGCGAAGTCGCGCCCCTCGCGGGCGCGTGGATTGAAACGCCATTTGCTCTGCCTATAGCTGCAAGAACTCCCCGTCGCGCCCCTCGCGGGCGCGTGGATTGAAACCTGTTATCCGTTAAAAACAAACCGCCATAAGTTTCGTCGCGCCCCTCGCGGGCGCGTGGATTGAAACTTACGATATATCAGTTATTGCCTTACGTTGTCAAGTCGCGCCCCTCGCGGGCGCGTGGATTGAAACTGTGCCGTCGACATTCCAGCCGTTTTGTTGATCCAGTCGCGCCCCTCGCGGGCGCGTGGATTGAAACTTTTGTTGATTTATTGTTTATACCCACAACTAATCGTCGCGCCCCTCGCGGGCGCGTGGATTGAAACAAAAATGCCGGAACTTGTACTGCTACGGCTGGTTTGTCGCGCCCCTCGCGGGCGCGTGGATTGAAACTAGATTCGGCATCAAGCCAAATAGGGACGGATGGGGTCGCGCCCCTCGCGGGCGCGTGGATTGAAACGCTCCATTGCGCTACTACCACATAGGGCAATCCCGTCGCGCCCCTCGCGGGCGCGTGGATTGAAACCCACGCTGGAAACACCCTATAGCTACCTGTAGACGTCGCGCCCCTCGCGGGCGCGTGGATTGAAACCGGCTCAACTGTGCCAGCACAACCACGGGTATTTGTCGCGCCCCTCGCGGGCGCGTGGATTGAAACCCACGTTCGCCACGGGCTGCAATACTCGTTGAGGTGTCGCGCCCCTCGCGGGCGCGTGGATTGAAACGCTTTTACAATTCCCCATGTCTCTATCGCTGTTGGTCGCGCCCCTCGCGGGCGCGTGGATTGAAACTCCCAATCCGGTTTCTATCCCTACAATTTCCCCTTGTCGCGCCCCTCGCGGGCGCGTGGATTGAAACATCTTTATCAGCGCGAGCGCTTTTCTTTTGCAGAGGTCGCGCCCCTCGCGGGCGCGTGGATTGAAACGCTTTTACATCGTCGACCATGGCCAACAGACAAGGTCGCGCCCCTCGCGGGCGCGTGGATTGAAACCTGGATCAACAAAACGGCTGGAATGTCGACGGCACGTCGCGCCCCTCGCGGGCGCGTGGATTGAAACGGACAAAAGAATGAAGTAAATGTCCACATCATCACGTCGCGCCCCTCGCGGGCGCGTGGATTGAAACCCGTGTTTTCAAATGTTGACTCATCGCCACAAAAGTCGCGCCCCTCGCGGGCGCGTGGATTGAAACTGGCTTTGTCAAAGGTGTCGCCGCTGCGCTCGGTAGTCGCGCCCCTCGCGGGCGCGTGGATTGAAACACTAAATCTGTTGTTTCCATTTTAATCATCACCGTCGCGCCCCTCGCGGGCGCGTGGATTGAAACGCTCATTTCCATTTCGGAAGTGAACGGCGCGACGCGTCGCGCCCCTCGCGGGCGCGTGGATTGAAACTTGCTGGATGATAACAAGGACGCCGACACACAAGGTCGCGCCCCTCGCGGGCGCGTGGATTGAAACAAACATGGTCGTTCGCCATGCCACAGCAATCTGAGTCGCGCCCCTCGCGGGCGCGTGGATTGAAACCGATGCCTAGATTGGTGCATCCTTGCAACTGCTCGTCGCGCCCCTCGCGGGCGCGTGGATTGAAACCATTAACAACAACACTATAAACCTCTGTATTATGTCGCGCCCCTCGCGGGCGCGTGGATTGAAACAAAGCAACCAGCCGCGTTGATTTAAACACCTTCGTCGCGCCCCTCGCGGGCGCGTGGATTGAAACCCATCGTGTGCCTGTTCTAGCAACGTCCCTGCCAGTCGCGCCCCTCGCGGGCGCGTGGATTGAAACTTTTCAGCCACAGTAGCATTTAATACCGACTGCGTCGCGCCCCTCGCGGGCGCGTGGATTGAAACTTGCGATATACGAACACAAACGGAGATGTGGTAGGTCGCGCCCCTCGCGGGCGCGTGGATTGAAACGATGCCCTCGACCAATCTGCCCGCCGCGCCTTTGTCGCGCCCCTCGCGGGCGCGTGGATTGAAACAAGGCGAAACCGGCCCACAGGGTGAACAGGGTATCGTCGCGCCCCTCGCGGGCGCGTGGATTGAAACAATCCTTATTGGGTCAGAGGCTGGTGTTGGCACAGGTCGCGCCCCTCGCGGGCGCGTGGATTGAAACTTCTCAGGCTTATTAGCAGCCAGAGCCGCAGCAAGTCGCGCCCCTCGCGGGCGCGTGGATTGAAACAGCAAGCCTGCCGGCATTACGGTTATGACGACAGTCGCGCCCCTCGCGGGCGCGTGGATTGAAACGAGGTGTGCGACGTACCAGGGCGCAGCCACATACGTCGCGCCCCTCGCGGGCGCGTGGATTGAAACCGGTATCCAAGGTGGCGCGGCTGGCGAGTATTATGTCGCGCCCCTCGCGGGCGCGTGGATTGAAACTATATACAACTGGGGTGAAGAGTCTTTTGTAACTGTCGCGCCCCTCGCGGGCGCGTGGATTGAAACTTACGATATCACCCAACATCTAGGTCAAATCTGGGTCGCGCCCCTCGCGGGCGCGTGGATTGAAACTATCATAGCCCAATGAGCGCAGGGCGTTGTTTATTGTCGCGCCCCTCGCGGGCGCGTGGATTGAAACACCCCCCATAGCTATGACGGTGAAATTACACAAGGTCGCGCCCCTCGCGGGCGCGTGGATTGAAACGTTAATTATTCTGTTGTCGTCGGCGTCGGTTATCTGTCGCGCCCCTCGCGGGCGCGTGGATTGAAACAAAGAGCGGATTCCAGAGTAATAAGGTGGATGGGCGTCGCGCCCCTCGCGGGCGCGTGGATTGAAACCGTGTAAGAGATGTTAAGATTGAAGTCTTCGCTTGTCGCGCCCCTCGCGGGCGCGTGGATTGAAACAAAACCGTGCTTAATACCGTGCATGGTGGCTTCACGTCGCGCCCCTCGCGGGCGCGTGGATTGAAACTTCCACCGCGCCCTGCATGGTGGTGCGTGCTAACGTCGCGCCCCTCGCGGGCGCGTGGATTGAAACGCGCACGAAACTTTGGCGCTCACTGCTAATATCAGGTCGCGCCCCTCGCGGGCGCGTGGATTGAAACATGCGTTTGGCAATGGCATCGTGCACGGGGATGATGTCGCGCCCCTCGTGGGCGCGTGGATTGAAACTCCTACCCCGCAAACACAAAACCAAAGGACAACACGTCGCGCCCATCGCGGGCGCGTGGATTGTAACGCCAGGTAAGAGACGTTGCATGCAACGTCTCTACGGGTTCACCGCCGCATAGGTGGCTAATTTTGAATTCGGCGGGCAGTGCCCGCCATACTGTAGAATGTGCGTAGTCGACTTCAACATGTCGCGCCCCTCGCGGCGCGTGGATTGAAACCAGATTGTTGCAGAAGTTTATCTCGACGGATAACTTTATTAACCGTCATAGCCTTCAGTCTCCATCCAGCTATGACGGTGTTAAATTTCAATCAGACTATTTTATCTCTTCAATAGGCAAATCTAATGCCTTAGCCACACCACCACCGTAGGCGGGATCAGCTTTATAACAATTTTGCGCATGACGCACCTTGATCTCGCGTGGGCAGTCACCCATGGCGCGCGCGGTATTACCAAACAGCACCTCTTGTTGCGCTGGGCTCATCAAGCGGAACAGGTTGCCTGGCTGGGTGTAGTGATCGTCGTTATCTTCGTAATGATTCCAGTGATCTGCCGCCCCGTCTAGCTCCATTGGTGGCTCGGAAAAATCTAGTTGTTCCTGCCACTCACCGTAGCTGTTAGGCTCATAGCCTAGAGTACTACCGTGGTTACCATCGACACGCATAGTTCCATCACGATGGTAGCTGTGGAATGGGCAGCGCGGCTTGTTTACTGGGATAAGGTGGTGGTTGACCCCGAGGCGATAGCGCTGGGTATCTCCGTAGGAGAACAACCGCCCTTGCAACATCTTGTCCGGTGAGAAGCTGATACCCGGCACGATATTGGTCGGGTTAAAGGCCGCCTGCTCAACATCGGCAAAATAATTTTCCGGATTTTTATTCAACTCAAAGTAGCCAACGTCCTGCAGTGGATAGTCGCTGTGCGGCCACACTTTAGTCAAATCGAAGGGGTTAAACGGAAAGTTGGCGGCTTCGGCTTCGGGAACGACCTGAATCTGCAGTTTCCAACGCGGGAAATCACCCTTTTCGATACTCTCGTACAAATCGCGTTGATTACTCTCGCGACACTTACCGATAACTTTTTCGGCCTCATCGTCTGTTAAACACTCAATACCCTGTTGCGTTTTGAAGTGAAATTTTACCCAGTACCGCTTTTGATCGGCGCTAATGAGGCTGTAGGTGTGGCTACCGTAACCGTTCATGTGGCGGAAAGAGCGGGGAATGCCGCGCTCACTCATGGTGATGGTGACCTGATGTAGCGCCTCAGGCAGTAGTGTCCAGAAGTCCCAGTTATTTTTTGCACTGCGCAGGTTGGTGCGCGGATCACGGTGAACAACGTGGTTAAGGTCGGGGAATTTTAGCGGATCTTTGAGGAAGAAAACCGGCGTATTGTTGCCAACCAGATCCCAGTTACCTTCGTCGGTGTAAAATTTCATGGCAAATCCGCGGATATCGCGCTCGGCATCGGCAGCACCACGTTCTCCGGCCACCGTAGAAAAACGGGCGAACATCTCGGTCTGTTTACCCACCTCGGAAAAGATTTTTGCTTTGGTGTATTTAGTGATGTCGTGGGTGACGGTAAAAGTACCAAACGCCCCAGAACCCTTAGCATGCATGCGCCGCTCGGGAATCACCTCGCGATCAAAACTGGCCATTTTTTCCAGATACCAGACATCTTGGAGCAGCATCGGCCCGCGCGGACCAGCAGTCATAACGTGATTGTTGTTGGCTACAGGTGCGCCGGCGTTGTTTGTCAATTTCTTCTTCATTTTACATTACCTTTCTTGTGGGCTGTTTTAGAGTTGGGGTGCTTTTAGTGAGGTTTCATTGGCTAACCATAACAGAGTTTACACAATAATCAATGGCATATAGTAATTGTTCCTATTTTAATGGTAAAAAAAACTCCTACCCACCACATTTACGGCACCGACCGTAGATAACTAAATTTTTCTTTTTCACCTTGCCCCACTGTTTTACCTCTTCGGGCAGGGCAATTTCATCGATCTGCGGCCACTGAAAATCGACAATCTCTTGGCAGTTCTCACAGATAAGATGATGATGGCGCTCTACTGTAACCTCGTAACGGGCCTGGCTCTGCACCGTCTCCACCTTGCTGATAAGATCTAAGCGCGCAAATGTTGCTAAAGTACGATACACGGTATCCAGCGACAGGGTGGGCAACTTGCTCAGCAGGCGCTGGTGAATTATCTCTGCGGTGGGGTGATCTCCGGCATTGGCCAACTCGTTAAATATATCGATACGCTGCGGAGTTAAGCGTAAATTTTTACCGCGACAGGCCTCCTTAAAAGAGGCGAATCTAAGCTGTTGAGTTGGATGCATATCTGTCACCTATTAGGAATAATTACTAGCTGAGATACTATAGCTACACCATACTCTTGTCAAGGGGTGTTGTCCAACCAAAGTACATTCATTAAGAAATAGACTAACTAACATTTTTTTATTAACAAGAGCGCTGCATAACCATTCAGCGCTGCCGTCATCAAATAAAACCATAACTGCGCAAGATAAAGATGCCACAGGTGGTAGAGAACAGGGAACCTAAGGCGGTTGCGGCAATGATCGCCGCCGCCAGATGTTGACTACCACCCAAAGCGAGGGTCATAGGATAACTAGCTGCAGCGGTTGGCGTCGAACTCATCAAGTAGAGCACGCCCAATTCTGGGCCGCGCAAACCAATGAGCACACCACCACAGGTCAGCAGCGCAGGGGCCACCACCAGTTTGATCACCGTGGCCCAATACAGCGGTGGCGATGCGCTAAACTCCTGCATGCGGATGGAGGCACCCGCACAGAGCAGTGCCAGCGGCAGCGTCATCTGGGCCAGATAGTTGCCGGTAGTTAGCACCAAGGCTGGCACCGCAATGCCGCTAAGCGACACCACTACCCCGAGGGCAATAGAGAGGATAAGGGGATTTTTACCAATATCTACCAGCAAACTGAGCTTGCGTTGTTCATCAAGTTGGGTAAGCCGATGCCGCGACAGGGTCAGTACCGCCAGCACGTTATACAGCGTGGTCATAACCGCCAGATAGATAGAGGCAGCGGCAATCACCGCATCGCCAAAGGCACTGAGGCAGTAAGCGAGGCCGATAATCCCCATATTGCCACGAAACGCCCCCTGCACAAATACGCCGCGCTGCTCCTTTTGGGTAAGCAACGGCGTGGCAAAACGATCCAAAATAAAAAATAGCGCTATGGTTGCCAGCGTAGCATAGCCAACTAGTGTTAGCGGCAGATCGTGGCGAAAATCGGTTTTCACCAGTTTGACAAACAGCAGACAGGGCAAAGTCACCTTAAACACCAGATCCGAACCGCTTTTAGCAAAGGCGTCGTTTAGCCAGCCCCAACGCTTGAACAGTATCCCTAGCGCTAAAATACAGAAGATTGGCGCCGTAATGTAAAAGGCAAATTGCAGGTCGTTAAGCATAGTTCCTCCCTAGAGTTGCAGAGTAGATACCGCGCTATCCTACAGGAAAATAACCACTATTACTGCTAGATAGTAAGTGTCGCAGTGCAACGTCGCAGTGTCGCAGCAGCCTTGCAACGCGACGTCGCACCAGCTGAGCACCGCAGCGCTCATATTTGTTAAGTATCTAAAATCATTAGACAACCTAAGTTGGCACGCCAGTTGTAATACTAACTGACCGACGTGCTTGCCAATCTATAAGAAGTAGGCAGGCTTAACCCTAAACCTAAATATTAAATGATGGAGGATGAGATGGCATATCTTAATCTGATGAGCGAACTGGATTGGATGCAACGTGAAATGAACCGCACCCTGGGTGCGTTAGGGGTAAACCAGAGCAGCGACGGTGCGCTGAACTATAGTTTCCCGACCATAGCTTTAACCGAGCACGAGGATCAGTTGGTATTGAGTGCGCAACTGCCCGGTATCAGTGCGGATAAGCTGGAGATCACCCTGGAGAAGAACCTGTTGACCATCGCAGGTGAACGCGAAACTGACGCACCAGAAGCTACCACCTGTCACCGCCAGGAGCGTCACCATGGCCACTTTGAGCGCAAGATAAAGCTCCCGCTCGAAGTTGAACGCGCCGGAATCAGCTCCAAGCTGGAGGACGGAATACTCACCCTGACTCTACCCAAAGCTGAGCAGGAGAAGGCGCACCGGATTGTGGTCAACGCTTAACACAGAAAGATAAACTACATACTTTTACCTAAATAACAGGAGATATATCATGAGCACAGCAACTAATCTGCAACCGAGCAACGAAACTTATGTCACCCCAGCGGTAGATATTTACGACAACGAGCAGGGGGTGTTTTTTATCGCTGACATGCCAGGCATCAAGCGGGAAAACCTGAATATAGATATCGACAAAGGGCTGTTGACCATTGATGGCTGGCAGGATATCGCCACTAACGCTGCGCCCGAGAATGGCGCTGAAAACGAAAAAGCCCGCCATCACTATCGCCGGCGTTTTCAGTTGGGCAACAAATTTGATTCTGCCCAAGCTAGTGCTACACTTGAGTGCGGTGTACTTAAGGTTCATCTGCCCCGCCTGCAAGCCGCTACGCCACAACGTATCGAGATTCAGGTAGCCTAAGCACAGCAGCAGACGCAGCAATAATTAACATAGCGTAATGGAGGACAATGTGAACAGAGATCAATTAACCCGCAACAGCCAGCAAGCCATACAACAAGCTCAGCAATTGGCAATGGAACGCCAGCACGCTGATATTGATGTCGAGCACCTGCTAGTAGCCTTGGTGGAACAGAGCGACGGTCTGATTCCCCGGTTACTGGAGAAGATGGGTGTAGCTCTGCCGCCATTGCGCCAAGAGCTGAACAGTCTGCTGGAAAAACGCGCCAGTGTCAGTGGTAGTGGCCAAAAAGTGTATATGTCGCAACGTCTGGATCGTCTTCTTACTCGTGCTCAGCGCGAAGCTGAGGGGCTTAAAGATGAGTATATCAGCGTTGAACACCTGCTCTTAGCTATGGCTGGCGAAGATAAAAATTCTGATATCGGCGCACTCTTTGCGCGGCACAATCTGAGCGGCAAAACCATCTTACAAGCGCTGGAGTCGGTGCGCGGTCAGCAACGGGTAACCAGTGAAGACCCCGAATCTACCTACGAAGCCTTGGAGAAATATGGTATCGACCTGGTGGCGGCAGTACGTGCTGGCAAACTCGATCCGGTTATCGGCCGCGATGAGGAGATTCGCCGCGTTATCCGCATTTTATCGCGCAAAACCAAGAACAATCCGGTGCTAATCGGTGAGCCTGGGGTAGGTAAAACCGCCATTGTCGAAGGGCTCGCGCAGCGTATTGTGCGCGGTGATGTTCCCGATGGCATGCGTGACAAAACTATTTTTGCTCTGGATATGGGCTCCCTGATTGCTGGGGCCAAATATCGCGGAGAGTTTGAAGAGCGCCTGAAAGCGGTACTTACCGAACTGCGCAACAGCGAAGGGCGCATTCTGCTCTTCATCGACGAGTTGCACACCATTGTCGGCGCGGGAAAAACCGAAGGGGCCATGGACGCAGGCAACATGCTGAAACCTCTGCTGGCCCGTGGCGAACTGCACTGCATCGGCGCTACTACTCTCAATGAGTACCGCAGTAATATCGAAAAGGATGCGGCGCTGGAGCGGCGCTTTCAGCCGGTGCTGGTACAGCAACCCACGGTGGAGGATAGCATCAGTATCCTGCGTGGCTTAAAAGAGCGCTTCGAGGTGCATCACGGAGTACAAATTCAGGATCAGGCCTTGGTAGCAGCGGCAACCCTGAGTCAACGCTACATCTCCGACCGTTTTTTGCCTGATAAAGCTATCGACTTAGTCGACGAAGCCTGCGCCATGATCCGCACCGAGATCGACTCCATGCCTGCGGACATGGATAGCGCGGCGCGGCGGGTGATGCAGCTAGAGATTGAAGAGGCGGCGCTGGTTAAAGAGAAAGATCCGGCCAGTAAAGAGCGCCTGAAAAATTTACAGTCCGAATTGGCCGAGCAAAAACACATAGTTGACACCTTTAAAGCCCAATGGGATGTGGAGAAAGAGGCGCTACATCAGGTGCAGCAGGTACGCGAACAGATCGAACAGGCTGGGCATCAACTTGAAGCTGCCGAGCGCAATTACGACCTGAACACAGCGGCAGAGATTCGCCATGGTCGCCTGCCTCAACTGGAGCGCCAACTGGCCGAGCTCGAACAGACTGCAGCGCAGCGCCCCGAAGGGCAAAAGCTGTTGCACGAAAGTGTCGGTGCCGACGAGATCGCTGGCATTGTCGCCAAGTGGACCGGCATTCCGGTGGAGCGCATGCTTGAAGGGGAAAAAGAGAAACTGCTTAAACTCGACGAGCTGCTGCATAAGCGGGTTATCGGGCAGGACGAGGCGGTGCAACTGGTCAGCGATGCAGTTATCCGTGCGCGCGCTGGGATTAAAGACCCACGCCGTCCCATGGGTTCATTCCTCTTTCTTGGCCCCACCGGCGTCGGCAAAACTGAACTGGCCAAAGCGCTGGCAGAAGCGCTGTTCGACAGCGAAGAGCACATGATCCGCATCGATATGTCGGAGTATATGGAGAAACACAGCGTCAGCCGTATGGTCGGCGCTCCTCCGGGCTATGTTGGCTACGACGAGGGTGGACAGTTGACCGAAGCGGTGCGCCGCCGCCCCTATGCGGTGGTGCTCTTTGACGAGGTGGAGAAAGCCCACCCCGATGTGTTTAACGTGCTATTGCAAATTATGGACGATGGCCACATCACCGACTCGCAGGGACGCACGGTAGATTTTAAAAATACCGTTATCATCATGACCTCGAATATCGGTTCCGATGTGCTGCTGCAGGGAGTTACCGAAACCGGGGAGATACCGGAAGCGGTGCGCAACGAAGTTTTAGGCCGGCTGCGTCAGCACTTCCGCCCAGAATTTCTCAACCGTGTCGATGATACCGTGCTGTTCCATCCTCTGCGGCCAGAGCAGCTGCGCCAGATCATCGATCTCCAAGTGGCCGAGCTGCAACAGCGCCTAGCCGACCGGCGTATCAACATCAGCATGAGCGATGAGGCCAAGCAGTTAGTCTGTGATCGCTCTTACGATGCCCACTACGGCGCGCGTCCACTGCGGCGCTATTTGCAACATCAGCTCGAGACACGTATTGGCCGCGCCATTATCGCTGGCGAAGTTGGCGATGATAGCCAAGTCGAAATTGGCGTTGCTAACAACGAGCTTAGCTTAAATGTAATCAACAGCTAACCAGAACAGAACATAGCAATATAAATCAGAGTATTACGGCCACCTGCACCACAAGCAGGTGGCTGTTTTTTTTAAACTCTCGGCACCAGTACCGCGCACTAATGTTTTTGCCATCTATACACTTATATAGTAGTCTGAAAAGTTGTTGCAGGAGTAGCGGCGCGGCAGTTATACCAGCATAATTTCACCAAGCCCCAAGTTCCACACTGCACAGATAGCCGCCAATTTTTCCTCATTTCCTGCACTTTTGTGTCACGGTTATTGCACAAACATCTGCTACTTTAGGTTAATATTCCGCAACCGCACATAACTTGCTCTACATAACAAGGAATCTACATCTTGATCTTAGCTAAAACTCCATCTAGGGCACGGTTTTATGCCGTGAGTTTATTGCTGCTGATTACCCTGTCAGCATGTAGCCCGTTTGCCCCCCAACAGCGCCACGGCGATGAGGTTGAGCTACCGCAACAGTTCTCTCTATATCGCAACACTGTGGAGCAACCGACTAAATGGTGGACAGATTTTGCTTGGGAAGATCTGGACGGCTTGATCGACAAGGCGCTAGCGCAAAATTTATCTTTACAAGAGTCTTGGGCGCGTCTGCAGCAGGCACAGGCAAATGTAACCATCAGCTCAGCAGACAAGTGGCCCTATCTGTACTACAGCGACGAGGCCAGCCACAGCAGACAACAGGAGGAGGGCGATAGCCAGTTCAACACTACCAATAGTTTCTCTCTGGCCCTGGCCAGCAGCTATGAAGTTGATCTCTGGGGTCGAGTGGCTGCCAATATCCAGGCCGACACCCTGACTGCTCAGGCGAGTGCCGATGACTGGCACACTGCGCGTCTAACCATTGCCGCTCAGGTAGCCCAGACCTGGATCAATCTGGTGGCGCAAAATGGTCTGGTGCCCTTAGCCCAGCAGCGCTGGCAACGCGCGGTGCAGCAGTTACAACTGCTCCAGCTACGCTACCAACAGGGAATGGCTACCGGCATGGACGTTGCCGAGCAGCAGCGGCGTGTCGCTGAGTACCGTGCGCTCATACTGCCGATGGAGGAGCAGCAACAGCAGTTGGCTTATGAGCTGGCCCTCCTCGTCGGAGAGCTACCCAGTTGGCGTTGGAGCGCCAGCCAAACAACGCTGCCCCAATTTACCACGCCAACCAATATCGGCATTCCAGCAGACCTGCTGGCACAACGCCCCGATGTGCGCGCTGCCGGTCTGCGCCTGCAAGCTGCCGACTGGTATGTCAGCGCCGCTCAAGCTGAGCGCCTACCTGCATTAAGCCTCAGCGCCAGTCTATCCAACTACAGTAGCCATCTAAATGAACTCTTTGATAATTGGTTAGCCAACCTGGCTGCCAGCGTGACCGGCCCAATATTTGACGCCGGACAGCGCCGCGCTGCAGTCGACAGCGCCCGTGCTATCGTGGATGAGCGTTTAGCTAACTACAAGCAGACGGTGTTGACCGCCATGAGCGAGGTGGAGACCGCACTGATGCAGGAGCGCAAACGCGCTCAGGAGCTACAGGCGATAAACACCCAGCTGGAGCACCAACGCAATCTCTGTGCACAACAACAGCGCCGCTATATCAACGGTGACGGCGGCTATCTAGCTTTTCTTGAGAGCCAGCAAACTTTTAATTTATTGCAGCAACAGCAGTTACAAATGCAGCGTGACCTGCTGCTGGCACGCAGTGCTCTGCATCGGGCTATCGGCGGCCACATGACTCTGTAAATTTTGCAGTTTTGCAGCATGGCATGGCGCTTAACTGCATAAGAGACCCCGATTAGCACCAAGCTAGCGTTCAGCAATTAGACTCCACCTCTCCCAACTAGAGAGGTGTTACAGCGAAAATTAGTATTGATTCGATAATATAATGAGAGGTAATCCCGTATGACCAATCAGCAACCTACGCCACCTGCAGACCCTGAGACTCCGAAGCTAATCAGCCGCGCTAAAGGATTGAGTGTTCCGCTGCGGATTTTGCTCGTGCTGCTCATAATTGCTCTAGGAGTTTCCGTCGCTGTTTTTTTGAAAAAAAGCGCCCCCAAAGCGCAAAAGCAGGCCCCAGTAAAACGCGCCTATTTGGTACAGACACAAATGGCACTGGCGTCCCAGGCCCAGGTATCAATCACCTGTTTTGGTCAGGTGGTGCCAGCGCGCAGCGTTAATCTGCAAAGTCAGGTTAGCGGTCAGGTTATCGCCATGAATCCGCATTTCGACGTCGGCGCGCGCTTAGCTAGCGGGAGTGAGCTGGTGCAAATTGAGCCGCGCGACTACCAATTAGCCGTTGCCAGTCAGCAGGCCGCAGTTGAAAAAGCGGCCGCCGCCCTGGAAATAGAGATGGGACAGCAGGATATAGCCCAGCAGGAGTGGCAAATTTATCAATCCAGCACCAACTCAGCCACGACAGCAACAGACTCAGCACCATCGCCATTAGCATTACGCCAACCATACCTGCAACAGGCTCAGGCTGAACTACTGGCCAGCAAAGCGGCACTGGAGCAGGCGCAGTTGTCGCTACAACGCACCACCATCAGCGCCCCTTTCGACTGCTTGGTGCTAAGTAAAAGTGTTGATATCGGCACACAACTCAGCAGCCAGACGACTCTGGCCAGCGTAGTCGCCACAGATGAATTTTGGGTTGAGGTCAGCGTTGCGCTGGATCAACTACCCTGGTTGGCGCTGCCAGATATTAACAGCAGCACAGGTGCTCCAGCACACATAACCCTGCAGGGGCGCGAGCTGCAACGCACCGGTCAGGTTATCAGACTGTTGGGCGACCTCGCCAGCGGCAGCCGCATGGCACGCCTCTTAGTAGCTATACCCGACCCTTTCGATCTAAAGCGCCCGCTTGACCAGCGCCAACCGCTATTACTCGGTGAATATGTTGAAGTAACTCTGCTCGGCCAACAGTTAAATAACATTATTAACCTGCCGCGCTCTGCACTACACAACGGCAACCAGGTGTGGATTGCCAGCTCCGATAACACTCTGAGTGTGCGCCCCGTCAACATTGTGTGGAAAGATCGCCAGCGCGTGTTTATTGATGAGGGCATTAAACCAGGCGAAGCCATCATTACTTCGGATTTAGCCACGGCGGTAGATGGTATGGCAGTTAGAGTAGCTACAAATGCGGAGCCCCAACAATGAAGGCAGAACAGACTCCACGCCTAAGGAGACCGCGCGGCGCTATTGCCTGGATGGCAGGCAACTCGGTAGCCGCCAACCTACTGATGCTACTGCTGCTTGTCGGTGGCCTACTTATCGGCACTCAGCTTAAGCAGGAGGTATTCCCCGAGTTCGACATGGATATGGTGAATATCTCGGTGGTCTATCCTGGGGCTAGTCCGGCGGAGGTAGAGCAGGGCATTATCTTAGCGATTGAGGATGCAGTTCAGGGTCTTGACGGTGTTGATGAGATCACCTCCAGCGCCAGCGAAGGGGTGGGTTCGGTAACTGTCGAGCTGCTCCTCGGCTCTGATCTGCAGACACTTGCCAACGATATCGACAGTGAAATCAATCGTATAACCACCTTTCCCGAAGACGCGGAAAAGCCCGAAATCACCACAGTAAGTCGCAAGCGTGACGTTATGTCGCTAGCACTTTACGGCGACCAGAGCCCAGCGGTGCTGCACAATTTAGCCGAACAGTTACGCGATTCGTTATTACAAGATAACGATATCACCCAGGTAGAGCTGACTGGGGTACGGGACTTGGAAATCGACATTGAGGTGCCCCAAGAACAGCTGCGCCGCTATGGATTAACCCTCGCCCAAATAGCTAGCACCATCGGCAACACTGCCTTGGAGCTGCCGGGTGGTGGGATCAAAACCAGTGCTGGTGAGGTGTTGGTGCGTATGACCGAGCGCCAGGACACGGCAGCCGGTTTTGCCAACATCCCTTTGATCAGCAACAACGATGGCAGCCAGGTACGCGTTGGGGATATTGCTACCGTTATCGACGGCTATGAAGATAGTGACCACTTTGCCCTCTACAATGGCCAACCATCAGTTATGCTGGATATCTACCGCATCGGCGACCAGACCCCCACTGGAGTAGCCAAAGCGGTAAAATTAAAGATGCAGCAGTGGCAGGAGACCGAACTGCCACCAGGGGTGGGGCTCACCGTTCTTAATGATCGCTCAAAAGTCTTTACCCAGCGGGCGGAGCTACTGCTAAACAACGCCTACCTCGGACTGTCCCTGGTACTGATTCTGCTGAGTATATTTTTAGAAATTCGCTTGGCTTTTTGGGTAACCATGGGCATCCCGATCTCTTTTCTCGGTGCCTTTTTCTGCCTTGCTGCCGCAGGCGTAAGCATCAACATGATATCCATGTTTGCCTTCATTATCGCCTTAGGCATAGTGGTCGACGACGCAATTGTGGTGGGGGAAAATATCTACAAATACCGCCAGCAGGGGTTGCCATTTCATCAGGCAGCGGTTGCTGGAGTACGCGAAGTAGCAGTGCCGGTTACTTTTAGTGTTTTGACCAATATCGCCGCATTTTTACCGCTGTATTTCATTCCCGGTACTATGGGGAAAATAATGTTTGTCATTCCGGTGGTGGTTATCAGTGTCTTCTTCATTTCTCTGATTGAGTCGCTATTTATCCTACCTGCCCACTTAGGGCATCTAAAAGATAAGAATCAGCGTCAGGGAATTATGGCGAAGTTTCACCACCAGCAACAGCGCTTTAGCTCTGCATTTAAGCGCTTTGTAGAAAACTACTACGGCCCAGTATTAGAAGTGGTGCTACATACCCGCTACATAACAATTGCTTTTGCGATAGCCACGCTGTTGATCGCTGGCGCCTATGTGCAGAGCGGACGCATGGGCATGACTATGTTCCCCAAGGTGGAGTCTGACTTTGCTGAAGTTAACCTGACTTTGCCCTATGGCTCACCAGTGGAGAAGACGGAACAGATATGCCGCCAGCTGCTCAGCGCGGCTGACCAAGTTATTGACCAGTACGATAGGGAGCAACTGGTTATTGGTACTTTTGTCGAAATCGGCAAGAGTGGCAGCCATCAGGCACAGATCAGGATATTCTTGACCGACCCCGATATCCGCCCAGTATCAACCGATATCCTAGTTAACCAATGGCGTCAAAAGGTGGGAGATATTGCCGGTATAGAAGCTATCCGTTTTGCTTCTGACTCGGGTGGCCCCGGTTCCGGTTCGGCCTTGACCATAGAGCTCAGCCATACCGATCTCGACGTTTTAGAGCAGGCGAGCAGCGATTTAGCCGAGGCGCTACTGTACTACCCCAGAGTTAGCGATATTGACGATGGTTTTGCCCCCGGCAAGCAGCAGCTCGACTTCACCCTGACCGAGAGCGCACGCAGTTTAGGTTTAACCGTGCGCGATGTAGCACGGCAAGTGCGTGCAGCTTACGACGGGGAGGAGGTGCTGCGCCAGCAGCGTGGACGCAATGAGGTGACGGTGCAGGTACGGCTACCGGAACGCGAGCGTATCTCGGAATATGATCTGGAACAGTTGATCGTGCGCTCCAGTGACAATGTGGAGATCCCGCTGATGGAAGCAATAAATCTGAAGCGCGGACGCGCCTACATCTCCATCGACCGGCGCAGCGGTAGACGGGTAGTAACGCTATCGGCGGATGTAACTCCACGCGCGCAGGCCGGACAGGTTATTTCGTCCCTTGAGCAGGAGACCTTGCCGCAGTTGGTAGCTAAGTATCCGGGGCTAACCTATAGCTACGAGGGCCGGCAGGCGGATATGGCCGAGAGCATGCAGGGCTTAGCGCTCGGAATGTTGCTCGCCCTGATGATAATCTACCTGCTGTTGGCCATCCCGTTTCGCAGCTATCTCCAACCGGCCATTATCATGATTAGCATCCCTTTCGGGGTAATCGGCGCTATAATCGGCCATATAATTATGGGCTATAGTTTAAGTATTATGAGTATGTTTGGCGTGGTAGCCCTGTCGGGAGTGGTGGTAAACGACTCGTTGGTGTTGATAGATTTTGCCAACCGTCGCCGCCATACAGGGGAGTCGGCCCACGATGCCGTTGTCGCTGCGGGTATTCAGCGTTTCCGCCCCATTTTACTTACCACTTTGACTACCTGTTGTGGGTTGGGACCGATGATCTTTGAGACTTCGCGGCAGGCCCGCTTCCTTATTCCTATGGCAATTTCTCTGGGGTTTGGTATTTTATTCGCCACCCTGATTGCCCTGCTTTTGGTGCCAGTGTTGTATATGGTGGTAGAAGATTTAAGCCCACGTAAACTTTAAGCAGTTTTATCTCTGCTCTAAGGTGCCAGAGCCAAAAACAACAATGGGCCAACACATTATCTGTGTTGGCCCATTTAGGTTATAATCCCCTCTTTTCGGCCCAGAGGAAAAATCCCAGCCCAGCGGCAATCCATACGGGAATAATCACCCAGGGGGAGATATCTAACAGCTGCGGCAGAGTGATCTTGCCAAAATCACCCCAACTCAGGATATTATTCTGTAACAGCGGATAGAGATGCGCATAGGTCGCAGCGCCAACCAACATCCCCAGCAACGCCCAGAGTGCATGCCAGCGCCCTTCCGCTAAGGCACCAACTGCGGTACCTGGACAGTAGCCAGCAATAGCCCAGCCAATGCCAAAGATAAGTCCACCGCCAACCACTGCGCCAATCAGCATCGGTTTTGGACTAAGAGCAATCCAGCCCAACTGGTAGCTGGTGTAGATACCGACCATGCCTACCAATACTGCCGTGACCATAAATTTAATTATGGTCATATCTCTTAGCAGCATAAAGCCAATCTGCTTTTCAAAGCGCAACACCTGCCCTTTTTGCAGCAAAAAACCAAAAACTATGCCGGTTACCAAGCCAATAATTAGATCCATTAGCGACCTCCTTGGCGATACAGCAGATGCGCCGTTATAATGCCCGCGGCCATAAAACAGACCAGAGCCAACAAACTGCTTACTGCCAGTTGCATATTACCTGACATCCCATGACCACTGGGACAGCCACCGGCCATGCGCGCGCCAAACATCAGGATAATACCGCCGCAAAAAGCTCCGAGTGCGCGGACAAAGCTGCTGGTGCCAAAACGCTCATTCCAGATCGGGGGCACGCTTTCACTGCGATAGGTCTTACCCAAGCGCGCGGAGACAAATGCGCCTACAAATATTCCCACCACAAACAGCATCTGCCAATCGACCTTTACCTTTTTACTCTGATAATAGACATTTGCTGCTACCTCATCGGCAGCAACAGCCTGCTCCAGCAATCCAGCGGCACGCACAAAAGTAGTTGAGGCACCCAGATATTGACCTTTATCCAATACCGCCGTTGTGACCAGTACTGAAGCTAAGGCTAACAGGCCAACTAGCGCCCCAGCAACATAGGGATTCCACACCGCCATCTTTAGAAATTTAGTCATTGAACACCCTCCACGTAAAGCTACCTGAGAATAGGCACGCAAGCTATTGTCACCCAGTTCGAGCACAGCCACTTAATTTATGTAACTGTATAGAGAAGAATAGCACAAAAATTTTCCACTGCTTAAGATTGCCACAATTGCAACCCATGCCCAATTGCGCTCAACTACTTCAACAACAGCTAGGCGGTTTCAAGCTCGGCAGCGATTTTTTTTACAGTTTCAATGTCAGACTCTTCGAACTCTTCAATCCATAAAGCGGTTGCCAAATATAGCTCGATAACTGGAGAATCCTGATAAATAACCGCAAGTTGAGCATAGATATTCAACTTAGTGGCGTTATCCTCATTGTCACTACGTTCTAAAATCTCCAGATACTTATTATTGATCTGCGGTGCTATGCCGGTAAAGTAGCCAACCAGCACATCTGCAGCCAAATGACCTGCTTCTGCTTGGAACAAAGCGCTATCCAGGCGTGCTGCCGCCCCAGCTTTGCGCTTTAATACCGAATCGCGGCGAAAACTTTTCAACCCTGCGGCATGACACCAGCGATCAAAAATTAGCGGTTGCTGCTGGGCACATTGACGACAAATTTGCATTTTTAGTTTTTCGGGCAACTGTTGCCACCCCTTAGTTACAGATGAAGGAACCACTAGCAAATACCTTTCGTGTTAGAAGTAGATTTAAGATCAAATTAGCTAAATATGCTGCCACTATGACAGCATAACCATGGTTGAACAACGATTAACCTCAGAGCTATTTTTGTGCTTTTGAGCAAAAAAAATGGACTAACTCGGTTAAAGGCGATTATAATATTGCTCGTTTGTATACTGTATACTTTATCTTACCTGTGCAATTATATAGATATTCAATGACATTTAGGAGGGTCGCATATGGACGACACATGCTGTAACGCTAATGGAATCAAGCAAAAATTCATCAATGCAGTCTTATTTGGCAAGCAGATACTGCTCAATCCAGCAACGGTTTTTCGCAACATGCAGCGTCAGGGAGGCTACAGCGATCCGCTGCTATTTATGGCCACCATCGGCTTTATTGCCGGCGCATTAAAGGTTTTAGTTACCTTCTACTTTATGGCGAATGGTGCCAAGGTGGCGCTAACCAGCGCCCTGGCCGCAGTAATTATAATGCCGATTATCGTCATCGCCTTGGGCTACTTAGGCGCTTTTTTTCTGTCGGTTATAATGCATTTTATCGGCGGGGATGACAACATAGAACTAGCGCTGCGCGTTGCTTCTTATCTCTCCATCATCACTCCCATTGCCGTATTAGTCTTACCGATACCCTACTTCGGTAACCTATTGGTATTTGGTATTCTGGCCTACCTTCTGGTTACGGCAGGGATTGAGGTGTACCAGCTCAGCAGTAAAACGGCCTGGTTAGTATTTGGTCTAAGTCTGGGGGTATTAGCGCTGCTCTCCTTAGGCTCAGAGATTGTTACTCGCCATGGGGCAGATGCACCACAAGCACCAGCGTCAATCGGTTGTCCAGCCGAATGTAAAAGCCGTGCGCACTAATTAGGACTTTTCTAGCGCCAGTTACCCCGCACAGAGGATAAATTTATGCTTACAGTTAAACTCAATAACGGCAACTACTTATCACCACCAGCAGCCCCAGGTTGGCTAAGCAGTAAACTGCCATCTGTATGTTTTTATCCACGAGCATTCAAGGTAGTTTTGCAGGCGGCACTTATGGCAAAAAAGGGGATATATACCGAGGGAGATTGGGCTAAAAGCAGTCTGGACATCCTGCGCGCGCTGGAGTTAAGTGGGGTTGAATTTGCCGTAAGTGGCATGGAACATGTTTGCGCTAGCACTGAACCCTGTGTGTTTATCGGCAACCACATGAGCACGCTGGAGACCTTTGTTTTACCAACCCTGATAGCTCCATATCGCTCCAACACCTTTGTGGTAAAAAATAGTCTGGTGGATTATCCGCTATTCAAATGGGTTATGCGTTCGCGCAACCCCATTGTGGTTAACCGCACCAATCCACGCGATGACTTAAAGACGGTACTCAATGATGGCTGTGACCGTTTAGCGCACGGCATGTCGGTTATTGTTTTTCCTCAAACAACGCGAACTACTGACTTTAATCCTGAGAACTTCAACTCCATAGGGGTCAAATTGGCCAGAAAAGCTGGCGTTCCCATTATTCCGATAGCGCTAAAAACAGATGCTTGGAACAATGGCCACCTGCTAAAAGATTTTGGCGTCATTGATCCACACAAAAAGGTTCACTTTGAGTTTGGCCAACCTATAGATTCAGCAGGAAAAGCTGGCGACATTCAAGAAACTATTGTTGAATTTATTCAAACCCGCCTGCAAAACTGGTAATTAATTTGCCACAATACAGCGTTTTTATAAAAAAAGAGCCGCTCACAATGGAGAGGCTCTTTTTTTATATCTACATCAATGATGAATTTAGCCGCAGCTACCACCACAACTTGAACCACAGCTACTCCCATTTTTGGAGGAGATGGTAAAACCATCCTGCATAAAATGGATCACTTGGTCATCGGAAAAGCGGGAAACTTGCGCATCCAGCAAAACTTCTATCTCATTTATTGTAACGACTTTATCCTCAGCTGTTGCCTCATCCAGAGTCAATCCCAAAGAGGGGCCACCTCAGCCAAAGCCTGCCATAGTTACCCGTAGTGACTTCCCGGGATTTTGTCCAAGAACATCTTTGAGCTCTTTGCTAGCTTCATCAGTAATCGTTAGCATCGTTTTATTCCTTTCGAGTTCATATTGACACAACCAATTTACCATACAAAAAAGATAGGATAAGCTGATCGTTATTCGTGCAAACGTTCACTATACATATCATCATTGAAACCAACAACATAATATTCTCCAACCTTAAAGGTTGGGGCACGTAGATTCCCCGATGGCCCCATAGCCATCTTTAAAATATCCGCGCGATTTTTTTCGCTGACCTCTAGCTCCTTAATCTTGGCGCCTCGGGCCGCAATCACGCGCTGTCCCTGACTAAGCAGGTGCCACGCTGCATCTATATCGAAAGACTCCTTGCGCGCATCAATCTGCGTTGTGATTGCGATCTCGTGGTGCTCAAAAAACTTTTGAGCCTTTTTACACGAAACTCATCCTTTACGAAAATATAGCCAGTCAATACTCTTCATGTTCCCTCCACCGCGTATATTTGGCGTTAATATCAGCTGAAATTATCCTATTGCCGTACCCGAGTTGCCCCGCCAGGGCCACGCACTATCCTGACCCTGTCGCCAACGCTGTAGTAATCATCCGCGCCCTGTACTACGGCAATCACCTCGCCGCTATCCAGCTCAACGGTTATCTCTAAACCATTCTGCGCCGTAGCACTGCTCTCCACGCCGGTTCCAACCAACGCGCCACCTATAGCACCTACCGCCGTGGCTAATGCGCGCCCATGGCCACCGCCTACGGCATTGCCAGCTATGCCACCGATCACGCCACCAGCAACAGTCCCCAAGCCAGACTGAGTCCCCTCGATGGTAACATTATCTACCGCCAGCACCGTACCGTAAAATACCGACAACTGACGCTGGGTTTGTGACCGCCGATATACATCACTTGACTGGCTGGCACAGCCGGCTAAACCGACTAGACTAACCATGAGGAGTAGAACTATTGTACCCTTTGTAGACAACATAATATCCTCCACTTACGGGTTTATCTATGGCGCTAGGTCACTCTATTGCCAACACTGCGCCCACAGAACCAAAGAAAAATTTTGCACCATACTCATTGCGCAGCTGCGCTGCCCGCGCCTGACCGGTACAATGGGATACACCCAATTTTTGAATATCAAACCTTTTCAGAGCCACTAAAGTAGCATGAAACTGCGCCTCACTAACTGGGCCAAGATGAGTTCCGCCCACCACAGCATATATGTGTTTGCGGTTAAATTTTTGGCAGAAATAGTCGAGAGTATTTACAATGCCGGAGTGGGCACATCCCAAAACTACCACCAGTCCACGCGGCGTATCCATGGCCACCGCCATATCATCATTAAACGGGTCCGGCACCAGATTACCCGCAGCATCGCGCTGCACCAGATTGCTATCACCATGCTCAAAATCGGTGCGCCGTGGCACGCTACCACTGGCATATAGATTTGGGGCAATCTGTTGGAAATCGGGAGTAAAGACAAAATCGGCTCCCAAAGCTTCGAGCAGTTCACGCCGCTGCGGTATCCCTAAAAACCGCAATCTCTTGCCACCCTGAGCAAAGCGCGGCACAAAGATATCTGGATGAGCATAAACATTAATCTGCCCCCTTCGTTTAAGAAGTTGATCGAGACCACCCGCATGATCATAGTGACCGTGGCTGATCACCACGCCACTCAGCTGCTCCAGCGGTAGGCCCAACACCTGAATATTGTTCATCAGCCCCAACCCCTGTCCGGTATCCACCAGATAGTGACTACCGTCTATCTCTAGCCAACAGGCGAAACCATGTTCGCCAATAGCAGGAATTGATCTACCTACAGTATTTTCACACACAATAGTTATTTTAATTGCCATAGTACACTCCTATAATCGCGCAAATGAAATTACATATCAATATCGTTTATTCTAGCACGCATTTCGTCGGTTATATACCTATCCGTATAAGATAAAATTACCCCCAGTATGGCAAAATCATCCATCAACCCTAAAATAGGTACATAGTCGGGGATAAAATCTACCGGCGATAACAGATAGGCAGCGGCTACAACCATCAACCCCTTCACATGCAGTGGTGTTGCCGGATCACGCAGCAGTAGCGCATACAAGCGCACCCGAGTAACAGCATAACGCCATGCAGATAGTGGTGTAGATTTAATCAATTGCCACAAAAAGATCTTTTTCATTACCTCACTCCATCCTGTCAACCAACAGTGCAGCAGAGGTCAAAATAACTGTTGACCATACCACCGCGATCGGGTATTAATATTACCTGCGATTGAGAATCGTTCTCATTCACTAGGGAGAATATATGGAAGCACAACAGCAATTTGAACAATTTCTTCAGCGTAGCGGCCTCAAATTTACCCGCGAACGCCAGCAGATTATCCGCGCCATCATCGATTTTGATGAGCCTTTCGATGTCGACCGTCTGTTATTTTACCTTAAACAGCGCGGCGAGAAAACATCTAAAGCAACCATCTATCGCACCATACAGCTATTGCTTGAATCTGGCTCTTTGCGCACTATCAGCCTGTCACCAACCGACGCGCGCAGCACACTATACTCGTTGTGCGGCAAGTTTCGCGCTTACGATCTGTTGATATGTACCGCCTGCGGCAAAGTCACCGATATTGACAAGCAGCCAGTCTGCTCCAGCTGTCAGCTTATCGCCAAAGACCATGGCTATAAGCTGGAATCACATAGTTTAAGAATTTTTGCCCTCTGTCCCCAGTGCCAGAAAAAGGGGCTTGGTAGTTAGTAGCCTATATAACTTATCTTTAACAACGTAAGGAATTACACCATGAAAACAACAGATGTAGCTATCATTGGCGGTTCAGCCGCTGGCCTAGCCGCCGCTTCAGCAATGATTCGTCGTTACCCAAACAAAAAAGTCACTATGATCCGCAATGTGGTAAATACCATGGTGCCCTGTGGCATTCCCTATATCTACGGCACGCTCAAAGGGGTGAAAAAAAACATAGTTGGCGATGCGCTATTTGAAGATGCCGGAGTGGAGATTATCGCTAAGCATGTGGAGCGCATCGATCGCAAAAATAAACAACTAATTTTCGACGATGGCGAGCTTCTCGGCTACGACAAGGTAATTTTAAGTACCGGCTCCAAACCATTTTTACCACCCATTCCTGGGGTTGATCTTAAAAATGTATTTTGTATTCAAAAGGATCCAACCTATCTGCAGACCATCTTCAATGCTCTGAAACCGGCAAAGAATGTCGTGGTTATCGGCGGCGGCTTTATTGGTGTCGAGATGGCAGAGCAGATAGCTCTGATGGACGATGCTCCGGAAAAAATTCGTCTAATTGAGATGTTACCGCACTGCCTGATGGCAGCCTGTGAAGAGGATTTTTGCGCGACGGCAGAACAGGAGCTGAGCAAGTCGGGCGTGGAGATTATGACCAGCTGCCAGGTTAAATCGATCTGCGGGGAGACAACTGTTACCGGTGTCGAGCTAGCGGATGGGCGCAAAATTGAGGCTGATGTGGTTGTTATCGGCATTGGTGCCGCTCCCAACATCGACTTGGCTCTTGCTTCCGACCTAGCGGCAGATGCGCGTAATGGAGTCCATGTCAGCCCCACCATGATGACAGAAGACCCAGACATCTATTCTGCTGGAGACTGTGCCAGCAAATTTGCTTTTTTCAACGGCAAACCCTGCGGCATCCGCTTAGCCTCTATTGCCTCCTCGGAAGGAATGATCGCCGCTGGCAACCTCTACAGTGACTCAGCCCGCGAAACCCGTGGCGCTCTAGGTGCTTTTGCCACTAAAGTTGGTAAACGCAGCATTGCAGCAGCGGGATTAACCACCCATGCCGCTAAAGATCAGGGTGTAGATTTTGTCGTTGGCGAAGCTGTCGCCTCCAATATGCACCCTGGATCGCTGCCAAACGCAATCGCCGATATGCGGGTAAAATTGCTCTTTGAACGTAAGAGCGGTTGTCTAGTCGGTGGCCACGTCTGCGGCGGGGACAGCTCTGCTGAATTAGCCAATGCTATTGCCATTGCGGTGCAAGCAAAACAGACCGCAGCCGACATTGCTGTGATGCAATTTGCTACCCATCCACTGCTAACCGCCTCTCCAGTCGGATACCAGTTGATGATTGCGGCAGAAAACGCACGCCTTGAACTACAAAAAGGTTAATTGATCTGCTGGATAAACAATTGTTAAATAACTGGCAGCTGCAGGGTGACACCAATCCCTGCTCCATAGCAGTAGTTATCCCCGCATTAGGCGAGGGTGCTCAGCTGTGGGCGACCCTGAACAGCATTGCAACAAATCCGCTACCACTGTTACACAAAACAGTGGTAGCGGTTGTTATCAACAGCCGCGCGGATAGCGCCCCCAGCCTGATAAAGCAAAATCTTATCGACCTGAAATACCTGCAGCGCCATAGTAGCAATCCTCTAAGCACGCACCAAAATAGACCCGACTCTGACAAAAAGCTTAATTTTGCCGCCCTGCGGCTAGCTTGGGTAGACGCAACATCTGACAATCGACAACTACCGAGCAAAAATGGTGGTGTCGGCTTGGCCCGCAAGATCGGCTGTGAGCTGATGCTCCCCCAGTTAGACAAGCAGGGAGTTTTGGTACAACTGGATGCTGACACTCGCGTAGATCAACAGTATCTTGGCGCTATCTCCTCAGCATTTGCCTCTACTACCTGCCAAGCCGCAGTCATCTCCTATAAACACCAAGATTCAGCCAGCAGCAAGGAACGTAACGCCATACAGCACTATGAACTATATATGCGCTGTCACGCCCTGGGATTGCGCCTAGCAGGCTCGCCCTATGCCTATCACAGCATCGGCAGCACCATCGCATGCAGCAAAAAAGCTTATCTTAAAGCAGGGGGGATGAACTGCCGCAGCGCCGGTGAGGATTTTTATTTTCTGCAGCAACTGGCAAAAACTTCTGGCGTTCAGCGTATCAGCGCCACGGTGGTACACCCTGCCGCACGCATTTCGCAACGCACTCCGTTTGGCACCGGCCAAGTAATCCATGAACGCTGTACCAGCAACAGCGAGCAGCTGTTCTATGCGCCGCAGTGTTATCAACTGTTACATCGGTGGTTGAAGTTAATTAGCAACAATCTGGATAACTCAGGAGCGGAACTGCTAGCTCAAGCCCGCACCATCAATTCGGATTTAGCCTGCTTTATAGAGCAGCAGAATTTTGCTGCGGTATGGCAGCGTCTATCTGCCACACATCGCACTCACCAGCGCCGCCTGCACGCTTTTCACGAGTGGTTCGACGCCTTAAAAACGCTCCGCTGTATTAAACATCTGAGCGTTTGCACCTACCCTATGGCCAACGCCAGCCACCATGTGCCGCCGCTGTTACGTATGGCGGGGCTAAACTGTGGCAGCGATGTGGAACACTGGCTGCAAGTTATGCAGGAATACGATGGGGCAATATAGTCAGCCTGCGCGCCTAGTCGACGACAGCATCTCCATCCAAGACAGATCTAGTGGTGCTGATTAACTGATCCATGTTCAGTGGTTTCAGACAGAACGCCTTCACCCCAATCGCGCGCGCCTTCTCCTCATCGACCTTACTACTGTAACCAGTACACAGAATTATCGGCAAGTCGGCCTTTATTTGCAGCAGCTTAGCGGCAAGATCGCGTCCCGACAACTCAGGCATACTCTGGTCGGTGATAACCAGATCAAACGCTTGCGGATTTGCCTGTACACACTCCAACGCCTTAACGCTGCTGGTAAAGGTTGTCACCTGATATCCATACTCCTCCAACAAGCGCCGCATGATGCGCACCAGCTTCTCTTCGTCATCGACGAGCATAACTTTTTCGTTGCCACCGCTGGGCACCAGTTCCGGTTCAGGTACGCTAGGCGCAACTGAATCTGTTTGACTAATGATGGGGAAAAAGAGCTCAAAGATAGTTCCCACTCCAGGGGTACTGTTCAGCTGCAGAAAGCCGTTGTGACTGTTCATTATGCCCTGAACAACAGCTAACCCCATACCTGTCCCCTCTGAACTCCCCTTCGTGGTAAAAAATGGGTCAAATATCTTATCCATGATATCCGCTGCTATACCTTCACCATTATCGCGGATAGTTAATTTAGCGAAGCGGCTACTCTCAGTACTATACTGCGCAGGATAGCTCACCTGGTCACCAGCAAGTGCTTGCAGCTGCAACTGCAGTGTGCCACTACCCTGCATGGCATGAACAGCATTGTTACACAGGTTAATAATGACCTCCTGAATCTGCGTAGCATCACCATTAACCGTTAGAGCACTGTCCCCTATGTCGGACTCAATAGCTATAGTTGTTGGAATAGTAGAGCGCAACAGACTTACAGTTTCTGTCACGATATCGACAATATTCAGCGCTTCGAGGGTGTGATCGCCCTTACGGCTGTAGGTGAGGATCTGATTGACCAAATCCCGCGCGCGTAAAGTTGCGGTTTTGGCATTACTCAGCGGAAGCGCTATCTCGCTGTTGGGGTCAGCTTTTAGCTGGGCAAATTCAATATTGCCAAGAATAATAGCCAATTTGTTGTTAAAGTCGTGGGCAATACCACCAGCCATAACCACGATAGCTTCCATCTTATATTTTTGATGTAGTTTTGCCTCTAACTCCAATCGTTGCTGTTCGGCCTGCTTGCGGGCGCTGATATCACGCACTACTACGATAACCATGAGATTGCCACCAATAGTAGCTCTGCTCATATTCACGCCAGTCCAAAACAGCCGCCCACTTTTGTGTTTACAGTGCCAATCGAAAATCTGGGGTGTACCTGACGCCACTTTATCCATCAATTGCATAACGTCTTGTTGAGTGAACATCGTATCCTCAGCACTTAGTTGTGCCACGGTAATATCACTCAACTCTGCGCCAGCATAACCAAACATGTGCGTAAAGGTTTCGTTAGTGTCCAAGATCTCGCCAGTTCGCGCATCGTGGATCAAGATAGCCTCATGTACCGCATTAAAAATAGTACGAAACTTCTCCTCACTAGTGTGCACAGCTGCGCGCTCGGCCGCTAACTCCTCGACCTTTTGATCGAGCTTACGCCCTACCGACTGCACATAGAGCTCATCGAGATGCAGTTTAGAATCGGAGAGTGGTAACTGACCATTAGTTGATAGGTCGGGTGCGGCAGCCAACACTTCACGCACAATTTTGCACAGGGCATGGGGCTCGTGGGGCTTAGTTACAAAACCGGCCACTCCCAGAGCTTCAGCTAGGAGGCGATCCTGTTCATCTAAAAAAGAGGCGGTGTACAAAACAATGGGAATATGCGCTAAGTTAGGATTATTTTTCAACTGTCGACACAGCTCATACCCATCCATTTTAGGCATCATAATATCGGAAATAATTAGATCTGGCGGTTGCTTGGTGGCACTCTCCAGCGCAGCGACACCATCCGCAGTTGCGGTAACAGTAAAGCCACCACCTCTGAGTGTATGCTCTAGTAACAGGCGAGAATCTTCAGCATCGTCAGCAATAAGTATATTCATCAAACCTCTCCAACATTTTGGTCAAGGATACTTTCACGGACCAAGCGCCGTGGTTTAGATTCTAACAAAAATTATCAGGGTTGTTGGTGAACAGTTAAAAAATGTTGATTTAACAAAGTGATAGGGGGGGTCTATATGCGCCACTCTCAGCGCAGGGAGTATTAAAGTGCTGCCTCAGGTAGTAATATAACTACCTGAGGCAGAGGCTGAACTAACTACCAGTTTTCGGCAAAGACTTCAAAGTGAGCTTGCGGATGGATACAGGCTGGGCACACTTCAGGTGCGGTCTCTGCGGTATGCAGGTAACCGCAATTACGGCAGCGCCAGGTAATTTGCTGGGGCTTGGTAAAGACGGTACCATTCTTGATATTGGCCAACAGGTCCAGATAGCGCTTTTCGTGCTGTTTTTCCGCAACGCAAATTGCTTCCCATGCAGCGGCGATATCGTTAAAACCCTCTTTGCGCGCAGTGGCAGCAAAGGCGGGATATAGGTCTGTATGCTCTTCGTGCTCACCACAGGCAGCCGCAGCTAAATTCTCTGCAGTTGTCGACAGTTTTCCCGCTGGGAACGTAGCACTGATTTCCAAATCGCCACCTTCGAGGAACTTAAAAAAGCGCTTAGCGTGCTCTTTCTCCTGATTTGCTGTCTCCTCAAAGATATCAGCAATTTGGACAAAGCCCTCTTTTTTAGCGATGCTGGAAAAATAGGTATAGCGCATCCGTGCTTGACTCTCACCGGCAAACGATTTCAATAGGTTCTTTTCTGTCTCGGTACCTTTAACACTGCGTGACATAGGTTATCCTCCTTAAAGATAAGTTAGGGTTAAGTTATCTCGTTACTCTAACAACATGACAAACAATGGCATGACCAAAGCCGTTATCATACCATTGATTCCTATAGCAAGGCCAGCAATAGCGCCACCTAGAAGGTCGATTTCCAACATCCTGCCCGTACCAATACCGTGCGCAGATGTGCCAATGGCCAACCCCATTGAGGCATAATCCCTAATCCCCAGCAAGCGACAAAACCATGGGCCAACTACCGCACCTAGACAACCAGTGACCACAACAACTGCAGCGGTAAGCGGCGTTATGCCGCCAATTTTATTGGCAATACCAATGGCTATCGGGGTAGTGACCGACTTAGGTGCCATCGTCAAGGCCAGCTGCTTGCCACCACCCATAAGCAAGACAATACCCGATGCGGTGGCTATGGAGGTTACTGCGCCCACGCTGATGCCAACAACTATCGGGACAAAGCGCAACATGATTTCGGCGCGGCGCTGATATAGCGGCACCCCCAGCGCTACCACTGCAGGCCCGAGCAAAAACAGAATCATATTACCACCGCGCGCATAGTCCGCATAAGGAATATGACATTGCAGCAACAATATAATTATCAACCCAATAGCCACCACAGCCGGATTCAATATCGTATATTGGTAACGCCTATATATGAGCATGGCCAACTGAAAGGCAAACAGAGTTAGCGCAACACCAAACAGCGGGGTCGAGAACAGACTACTGCTCATGCTTCACCTCCGCACGCGTCAGAAGTTTAGCGCTCCACCCAGTGGTGGCCATGACAGCCAGGGTACTGATCACTGTCGCCACACTCAAAGGCAACCAGTATTGGGCAATCAGATCAAAATAGATCATCACCCCAACACCAGCAGGCACAAACAGCATAGCCATATTATCCAGCAGCAGCTTGGCACTGCTACTGACCCACTTCAACTTAATCAACCCTGTGCGCAATCCGAGCAACATCAGCGCCATACCGACCACACTGCCGGGCAACGGCAAGTCCAGCCATTGCGACAGCAATTCACCCAGCCACTGGAGAGTAAAAAGTATTGTAAATCCTCGCACCATAATAGATCCTGACTATCCAATAGTTAAATCAAGATAAAAAGAGTAGTTTCGATTGCAACTAGTCGAAAATCAATATACACCTGTAGGCTAGTTCAACTTAACAGCTTTTTACTTGAAGATACTATGACGAATTTAGCGCTCCAGCCTGATCCTCAGCAATTTATGGCCCTGTACACCACCCGTATGCCTTACGGTAAGTATAAAGATTATCGTTTAGTCGACCTGCCCGAACCATACGTAGTCTGGCTGCACAACAACGGTTTTCCAGCGGGACGCCTAGGCGAAATGCTAGCCAGTGTTTACGCCATCAAGGTTAACGGATTAGAGTATCTCTTCGATCCACTGCGCGGCTAAACTAGCAGGTGCAACTTCTATCCTGAACGGAGGCATTATGGCCATTGAGATAGAGCGTAAATTTTTGCTCGCCAACGACAACTGGCGCCACCACGCACTAAATCGCAGCTACTACAAACAGGGCTATCTATCGACGGTTGCCCAGAGAACAGTGCGCGTGCGCATTGCCGACAAGTCGGCCTGGTTAACCGTTAAGGGGAAAAATAGTGGGGCAGTACGCAGTGAATTTGAATATACAATTCCCCGCACGGACGCCGAGCAGATGTTGGCACAACTCTGTGAACAGCCGCTGATAGAAAAGTGGCGCCACCAGATCCACCATCACGGGCATCTATGGGAAATTGACGAATTTTGTGGGGTCAACACTGGGTTGATAGTGGCAGAAATAGAGCTCAAGCATCAGGATGAGCAGTTTGACCGTCCGGATTGGCTCGGCGCGGAGGTTACAGATGACCCCCGCTATTTTAATGCCAACCTGTTGGCGCTACCCTTTGCGCAGCGGGATACAGAGTAAGCGCATCAGTCTAAGCGGAAGAAATCGCGCGCTTTCAATTTATTTTCGTCGATAGCATAACTCGTCGGTGCACTGCCGGGAATAAACATCTCAATAGGGGCGGTACTACTATCTTCTGGCTCCAGTAGACCGCTCTTCTCATCTATAGGATGAAACTCCATACTATCCGGCACCACAAAACTCTGCACCGGCATACCCTTTACTGCCTGCTGCATAAACTCTACCCACGCCGGCGCTGCCGCCCTAGAACCCGTCTCATTTTTACCCAAGGGCCGCTCTTGGTCATAGCCCACCCAGGAGACTGTCACCAACTGGGGAATATACCCAACAAACCACGCATCTTTGAGATTATTGGTGGTGCCAGTCTTGCCAGCGACAGGGCGATTGAGCACCTTCGCCCGCCAGCCAGTGCCACTGCGCACCACGCTCTCCAGCATGTTGGTTATCAAGCAGGCAGTCTCTCTGGAGATGACCCGTTGCCGCTGCAGGCGAATCAGTTTCTGATCGGCCTGCAAACCGTAAGGAAAATCGGCAGGATCTACCGATTGCAACACGCGGCCATTGCGATCAGTGATACGGGTAATATAGTTGGCCGCAGTCTTAACGCCGCCACTGGCAAACACCGAATATGCAGTCGCCAACTCAATCGGCGTCAGGGCGCTAGAACCTAGAGCCAGGGTCAAATCACGATTAAGATGCGATGTTATCCCCAACTTTTTCATATAGCGCACCGTGTAACCAATACCGATCTGCTTGAGCAACTTTATGGTAATAACATTGTAGGAGTGGGTCAGGCCGGTACGTAGAGAGGTGGGACCTGCGAACTTGTTCCCATAGTTGCGCGGTTTCCATTCCCGTTTTTCTCCATCCTTAGTTGTCTCTTTAAAGATCAACGGCGTATCCATAATAACCGTGGCCGCGGTATAGCCTTTATCCAGTGCCGCAGCATAGATTAGCGGCTTGATGGCGGAACCGGGCAGGCGGCTGGATTGCAAGACACGATTAAACTGGCTGGTAGCGAAATCATAGCCACCGACCATGGCCTTAACATAACCGGTCTGCGGATCCATGGCCAGCAACGCCCCCTGCGCGATAGGTTGCTGAAACAGCTCGACCAATGGCTGCGCAGCTTCCGCACCGTTAAGGCCAGTAGCCTCGCCCATCTCGATAACCCTTACCAGCACTACGGAACCAATTGGTAATAACTTTTCCGCAGGCACTGTGGGCATCAACTGGGCATCAAAACCAGCAGGAACCACCGTCAAATTACCCGCCCACGCGCTGCTTTTTTTAGTCAGAACGGCTCGATAAGGGCCAATCTGCACCTTAATGCCGGCATCGCTAGCACCGGTGACCACGGCCTCGACTACTTGGCCAGCCTTTAGCTCATGTTTGAGAAAGTGCTGTTCCTGATCTTGGATTTCGGCAATAGCCTCAGCTTCTGTCAGCTTGCGCAGCGCGCCGCGAAACCCTTGGCGCTTATCGTGATTATGCAGATTATCTCGTACCGCCTGCTGCGCTGCCTGCTGCATGGCCAAATTCATGGTGGTGTAAACTTGCAGACCGCCAGTTTTCAAGCGTTCACTACCATACTCCTGCTCCAGATAGCGGCGCACCTGCTCACTGAAATAACCTGTCCCAGCCGCTGAGTTATCACCACGCGGATGAATAGTCAGCGCCGTGGCAAAGGCCTTGTCAGCCTCATCAGTAGTAATATAGCCATTGGCAACCATTCTATTGAGAACATAGCGCTGCCGATCTTTGGCGCGTTGATAGTGTAGATAGGGAGAGTAGCGACTAGGTGCCTGAGGCATCCCCGCAAGGATACTGCACTCAGCCAAATTAAGATCTTCGACATTTTTATCGAAGTAATTTTCTGCGGCGGCCTGCACCCCATAGGCACCGTGGCCTAAATAGATTTGATTGAGGTAGAGATAGAGAATATCCCGCTTAGTGAAGCGCTGTTCCATGCGCCATGCCAAGATAGCCTCTTTAAATTTACGCGAGAACTTGCGCTCTGGTGTCAGCAGTAAACTTTTTGCCACCTGCTGCGTGATAGTACTGCCGCCCTGCACGATACCACCAGCCTTGATATTTTTCAGCGCCGCGCGAAAGATAGAGACCAGATCTATCCCCTGATGCTGAAAAAAATTGGCATCTTCCGCGGCAACAAACGACTCAATAAGTTTTTGCGGCATGCGGTTAACCGGCACCACAATGCGCCGCTCCTTATAGAACTCGGCGATAATCTGCTCATCTTCACTGTAAACACGCGTAATTGCAGGAGGCTGATAATCCTCCAGCGAATCAAACTTGGGCAATGAGCTCGAAACATATAGGTAAGCACCAGTAAGCGCAGATAACCCGGCGACCACAGCAACTAAAATCAGCACCAACAACCAGCGTAAAACTTTAATCATCATAACCCTGAAAATATTTGAGAACTGCCCAAGTGCCTGCACTCCAGCAACACGGCTAAAGTACCGCATTATAGGTGAATTACGCTAAATTGACAGGAAATAACAGGCGTGAATACTCCCTATCTTGTCTCTGAGAGCGGTGCTGCAGCCTATTTTACTGCGCAGGGGAAAACCATGATGATCAAAATCCCCAGCACGCCAAGCACAATCACCCCGCAATAGCAGATACCCAAGATAGCGCACTAAATAGTTGCAACCAACCCTCTTTATTCAGCAAAAACCATGCTAGCAGTTTGTCGGACTTTCCGAACGTAAAATGTTAAACTCTCCGGGCATTTAAAATTCCTGCGAAGGTGAAAATTCATGAGCGATAAGTTCCGCCAAGTTGATCGAGACACCCTGTTTCTGCT
>Ga0265295_1001738_pt1 | contig 37198 bp, 35 predicted proteins | sample Munlansysbiofilm_FD_192503 | JGI IMG/M metagenome (GOLD analysis project Ga0265295, IMG submission 192503) | Leachate microbial communities from a municipal landfill in Southern Ontario, Canada - Methane capture system biofilm | ecosystem: Engineered > Solid waste > Landfill > Unclassified ... | reverse complement strand
GAGCATCATTGCGCTATGACTATTGCCTCCGACAGCATACACATTGCGTCCGAAACGTGACCACTTCATCAAGGATGCAAGGATGACAAGAAGGATTACTGCAATAACCGTACCTGGCTTTATTTCACATGGAATGAAAACACCCAGTCTGTTTCTCGTGCCGAGCCATGTGATCACAATATCAAAATCCCTCAACCTCACGAATGCAGGCATAGTGACATTGATCGGATCTTTATGGAGCGTCGTCAAAAGTCCCTGTGCCAAGAACAATCCTGACAAAGTGATGATAAACGGTTGGATTTCAAGATAGGCGATGAGATATCCATGGAGGATACCAAACGCGATACCTATTCCCAGTGCTATGAGGATGGCTCCCCCGATGCTCCCAGACTTCGACTCCAGAAATACTGCACAGGCCATTGTTATCAACCCGCATACTGAGCCTATCGAGATATCGATACCACCACCGATCATGACGATGCACAATCCGAGTGTCATGATGATGAGCGGGGCATTGAGGTTGAATAAGTCAAAAAAGGTCTGAAACTGCAAGAAACTGGCTGGATACATGATAAGCGCAAATATGTACATCAGTACAAATATGACTGCAGCAATGAGAAATAGAATATTGGAATTCGATAGTCTGGTTTTTGTTTTGATTGCGTTCACAGATGCCATCCTATTCCTCCTTCTTCTTGGCTATGGTTGCGGTGGAAGTGTTTGAATCTTTTTGTACACTGTCCTCGCTTTTGCTTGCGGCCATTCTCCAAGCGCGAAACCTGTCCAGAGCTTTCCTGATATAACTCCTGACTATAGGTGAAGCAACTACCATGAGAATGATTATGAAGATTGCTTTGAAGACCTTGATCATTGCCGGCTCTATCTCAAGCCTAAGCAGGGTCCTGTTCAGCATCTCTATGGTGTACGCACCGATTATGGAACCGGTAATACTGAACTTCCCGCCGCCCAGTGAATTCCCGCCTATTGCTACGGCAAGAATTGCATCCATCATGATGAGTTTGAGCAGGTTTACGCTGTCATGGCGTCCTGCCTTGTTCACAGCGATGAATCCTGCGACTGCACTACAGATTCCCATTATCAGGAATGTCAAAAAGATGATTTTCTTCGGGTTGATACCATTCAGACGGGCCGCATTCGGGTTGATTCCAACTGTTTCTACATAGAGCCTGAGCGTCGTGGTCTTGAACAACACGGCAACAAACACGATGAAGACAACCGTCAGGATTATGGGAGTCTGAATCGGTATTCCTGGGATTACGGTGCCAATCTGATTCGATATGTCGTTGGCAAGGATGGGTGACAGTTTGCCGTCAATCATGAAGGCTATCGATCTGCCGCCTGTAAAAAGGATGAGAGATGCAACCATTGGCTGAACCTTGAATATGGAAACCAAGGTACCGTTGAATGCACCAAGAGCCAAACCTGCAACGCAACTCAAGAGGAACCCAATGAAGATGGTAAGCAGGGTAGGCTCACCAGCCTGCAGCACATACAGAACAAATACTGAGGAAGTGATGGTGGCAATTTCCCCAATGCTTATGTCCTGCCCACGTGAGGCTGCAGTGACCAAGGTCATGCCGATGGACAGAATGACCAGCTCCGAAGCTCCAAACAGGATATTCGGAATATTCCCGTACAGCGCTCCGTTTACCATGGTGATACGAAAATAATCTGCTCCCTTTATCAGATTGATGATGATGAGCAGCATCATGACCGAGAGGGGGAGAAACAGGTGAGAAAAGTTCTTGATCAATTTGCGCATGTGGTTTTTCCCCCCTGGGCTATCACGTTCATTACATCATTCTCCGTCAATTCCGTTCCCCTGAGTTCCGCTACGATTTCACGGTCTTTCATGACTATCAGACGGGAACAGGTTCGAAGCATCTCTTCAATTTCTGAGGAGATGAAAGTCAGGCTCATCCCCTCGCTCGCGAGCTTGAGCACAAGCTTCTGAATCTCAACCTTCGTCCCGACATCAATACCACGGGTCGGCTCATCCAGAATCAGGTACTCCGGGTGGGTGAGCAGCCACCTAGCCAGAATGACTTTCTGCTGGTTGCCCCCGGACAGAGATTTGATTGGGGTGTTGGCAGTCGGAGTCTTGATGTTCAGTTTCTCAATATACTCGTCGGCAAATGCCTGAGCTTGCTTCAATGAGAAAGGTTTGAAAAAACCTTTCAGGACCTGCAGGGTCAGTACGATATTGTCCCGTACCGACAGGTCGTAGATGATGCCATCGTCCTTACGGTCTTCCGGCAAATATCCTATTCCTTGTTTTATGGCATGCAGTGGTGATTTGATCTTCACCTGCTTGCCCTTCATTCTTACTTCACCTCCAGTTACCTTGTCTGCTGCAAAAATTGCACGGACACTTTCACTGCGTCCGGAACCGAGCAGTCCGGCAAACCCGTTCACTTCACCTTTTTGAATGGTAAAATCGAAGGGTCTTACTCCTGCGGCACTCGAAAGGCCTTTGCTTTCAAAGACAGGGGTGGAGGATTCGGATACAACCGGCTCATGTTTCTTCAGTTTGGTAATATCCTCAAGCTCATTACCCAGCATCTTCGCGATGAGTTCAATCTGGGGAATTGACGATGTTTCATATTCGCCTACCAGCTTCCCATTGCGGAGCACAGTTATCCGGTCGCTGATTGCGTATACCTGCTCCAGAAAGTGAGTTATAAAGATGATACCCACGCCACGCTCTTTCAACTCACGCATGAGTACAAAGAGTTTTTCTACCTCGTCTTCATCAAGCGAGGAGGTCGGTTCATCAAGAATGAGAATCTTGCAGTCCATATCAACCGCACGGGCAATCGCAATCATCTGCTGTACTGCAAGCGAACAGCTTGAAAGCTCCTGGGTTGGGCTTGCCGGGATACCGAGTGATGCAAGCAACTGTGCTGCATTCTCGTTCATCTGCTTCCAGTTGACGAGTGGGGTGTGGCTTCGGCCGATAAACATATTTTCAGCCACTGTCAAATTCGGGCACAGCATGATTTCCTGATAGACTGTACCTATTCCCTTGTTCTGCGCTTCTTCCGGCGCTCTGAAGTGGATAGGCTCTCCCTGTAAGGTAATTATGCCGGCGTCCTTTTCGTAGACCCCGGTAATGACTTTAATCAGTGTGGACTTGCCCGCCCCGTTCTCACCCATGAGAGCATGGATCTCACCCTTTCGGAGTTTGAAGTCCACGTCATCAAGAGCTTTTACTCCAGGAAATGATTTGCAGATATTTCTCATTTCGAGTATGGTTTCTGACAACAATCAAAGATCTCCTTATCCTCATACGAAACAAACTGTATGCGGTGTGGCATGCAGGATCATATCCGCACACCACACTGCACACATACCATTGATGTGATTGAGATTCTTGCCGATACTTACCTGGTGATCACGCCTTTGCCTGGATCAGCATTGATTCCCCATTTCTCAATGAGTTCATCAGTAATCGTGTCAGTAGTTAAGAGCAATTCTTCCTGGTAGACAACGCCACTGGGCATCTTCCCACTCTTGATCCATTCAGAGATCTGAGCTGCCTGACGAGGATTGCATTGCATGTCGGCATCCCAGTAACCAGCCTGTACGTTTCTGAGTGCAAAACGGTTGAAGTCAAATCCAATGACCTTGACCTTTCCGCCCTTGCCATGACTGATTCCTGCTGCTTCGAGTGCCTGGACAGCACCTTGTGCCATACCATCGTTCTGTGCGTAGATGACGTTGAAATCCTTGCCCGCTGCAATGGCTGCTTCAACAACCTTACGAGCTTCTTCAAGACTCCAGCTGTCTCCACCTGTTCCATCGGCAACAATGTTGAGTTTCCCTGCTTTTGCGGCATTGAGCACTGCTGCGCTTCTGCCGATTTCTGCTGCAGAACCCATCTGTCCACGAATAAGGATCAGATTGATCTTGTCAATGCCCAGATTCAACACCCATTCCACTGCCTTCTCACCTTCATATGCCATGTCGGAGAGAATAGCTGCTTGGTAATTGGATTCAGCCGTATCGATTGCACGGTCAAAAAGAATTACCTGAATACCTGCATCCTTTGCAGATTTCAAGGTGTCATCCCATCCAGAAGCGTTTGCTGCTGAGATCAAAAGATAATCCACTCCGTCACGGATATACCCTTTCGCTGCAGCAATCTGCTCGCTGTTGTCGAGCGTGTTGGTCTGCTTTGCATCATAGCCGTTGGCATTTGAAAACACTGCATTCATGTCTTCAACATTAGCCTGACGATAGCCGGACTCTTCTGGGGGCAGATTAACAATACCCACCTTGATCAGACCAGACTCTTTCTGACCAGCAGCGAACAGAACGCCTGAACACAACATAACCAGAATCATCAAAATGCCTAGAGTCTTTTTCATGTTCTCCTCCTTTTAGGGAATCATAAAAATTGGGATGGTTGTTTTGCGGCAACACCGCATCTAATACTAAAAAGCGTAAGGTCTGTTATGTCAGAAGTACATGAAGTATCCTATTGAGTTTGGTAGAATATTTTACGCTTTCAAGGCGTATCTTGAGAAAGCAGGAATATAGTTTGATTTCTTATGAAAAACTTTCAATTTCTTCCGATATCAGGGGAAGATAGCCGAGAAGCCGCCTGCTACAAATCATGATACCGGTATAATAATCTGATGTTGTCCCAGGAGGACGCACCCATAGGCCTTACTGGTCATTTGTAAGGAAGTCGTCATCAATCATGACTGCACCCTAGGCAAATTTCATTGAGATCGCCCAGGCTGTTTGCTGCATGCTGCATGGGATCTTGGTAGGTTTTCGGTTTGATCAAGACGAGAATTGAAACCTGCATCCGCTGAAGCAGGACCATGTCACCGGCGTCGAATACCCGACGCCGGTTGCTTGTCATCAGGCCTTTGCACACCAGCCTTGTTCATCGATAAGGTTTTCGGGAAGAATGACATCGATGGGGACGCAAATGGTCTCTTCTGCTTCTTGGCTGAGCAATCCTTTGCGGTACAGCTGATAGACTGCAGTATAGCCCTGGAACTCAGGGCGCTGGCTGATCAAGCAGTCAACCGACCCTGCAATCATCGCCTTGCGGTTCTGGTCCACCAAGTCATACCCGATCATGGTTGTCTGACTCTTGCGACCAAGCAGCAATACGCGCTCGGCTATCCGGTGGATGGCATCATTGACCACAAAGATACCCCCCAGGTCCTGATGCTCACGATAGAATGCATCTAGGGATTGCCCGTAGTCAGCATGAGCCTGGATTTCCAGCTCGTATGTCTTGTACTGGCTCTTATCAGCAAAATAGTGGGCAAAACCCCGTGCCCTTTCCTTGGAGTTGTAGGCTGCACGATAGGTCTGGATGGTAAGAAGCGTTCCGCCTTTCGGATTGAGCAGGTGCATCATTCTTCCGGCGAGATAGCCGCCACGGAAGGGATTCTGTACAACGGTGGAGACCGGTTTTGTTTGGGGAAGGGGAGAGTCGATGAAAGCGTAATCCACACTGTTCTTTCTGTTTACGAGCACTCTCGCTTCATCGGGAACAACCGGTGCAAGCAACAAGGCATCTACCTTGCGTTTGAGCAATGCATCCCCCTCCCTGAGCAAGCTTCCTTCCTGGGATCGGTCAAACTGTGCAAGATCGATGCGTACTGCCAACGGATGCAACTCTTTTGCGGCCTTCAGAATGCCTTCATAGATGAGGTTCCAGTACCCGAACTCGGAATGCAACTGTGGCAACAGTACACCGATGGTATACTGTTTGCTCAACTTGAGGTTCCGGGCATAGGTATTTGGCTGATATCCATAGTCATTGACGATAGTCATGACCTTCTTAACAGTTTCAGGGGCAACCCGTCCGCGATTGTGCAGGACTCTGTCCACGGTTCCGATTGATACTTCGGCGAGTTTTGCGATTTCTGAAATGGTCATGCTCTTATGAAGTCCTTCAACATATAGGATCGAAATTTTGTGTAACGTTACCGCAAGTATAGCATATTCACATCAATTGTCCATCTTGTTGAAAATGAACTTTATATCATTATATATCGATGTTTAAAAAGGCTTTTTCCTGGAATGGCTGTTCTTCGCTTGACAGAAGGGCGTTCAGGTTGGAAAATGAATTCAACGATGCGTTAACGTAAACGCATGAATAATTGATAGCTTTTCTTGCGAATAGGGGGAAGAAGATGCAGAGAAAACCAATAGGATCCTACGAATTCTGGTTCGTGGTGGGATCTCAGTTCTTGTACGGCGAGGATACGCTTGCTGAGGTTGCACGTCATGCTGAGCTCATGGCAGAGGGACTCAACAATTCGCACAGACTTCCCTGCAAACTTGTCTATAAGACAACAGTGAAAACTCCTATAGAGATTGAGGATTGCATCAAGCAGGCAAACTTTGATGACAACTGTGCAGGTATCATCACCTGGATGCATACGTTCTCTCCCTCCAAAATGTGGATCAATGGACTCAATCTTCTGCAAAAGCCCTATTGCCACTTGCATACGCAGTTCAATCGCTTGATTCCCGATACCGAAATTGATATGGATTTCATGAATCTCAATCAGTCGGCACATGGCGATCGCGAGCATGCCTTCATTGCAGCCCGCATGCGCATTGGTCGCAAGATAATCACAGGGTTCTGGGAAGAGGAAGCAGTGCAGCTTGAACTAGCATCGTGGATGCGCTCAGCTGTTGGTGCGGTTGAGAGCCGCAAAATGAAAGTCATGCGCTTTGGTGACAATATGCGCAATGTCGCAGTCACCGAAGGAGACAAGGTCGAGGTGCAGATGCAGCTTGGCTGGCAGGTAAACACCTGGGGGGTGGGTGATCTCATCTCTGTGCTTGAGCAGGTTACCGATGCCCAGGTTGAAGAGCAGATGGAAGCGTATCGCTCCCGCTATGACTTCGCAACGACCGATATGGAAACGGTACGCTACCAGGCACGGGAAGAAGTGGCCATGCGTATGTTCCTCGAGAAAGAGGGAGCCCAAGCATATTCCAATACCTTTGAAGACCTGCAACAGATGAGACAGCTGCCCGGTCTTGCCAGTCAGGACCTCATGCGAGAGGGGTATGGCTATGGCGGAGAAGGTGACTGGAAGGTCAGTGCCATGACCAGTCTGATCAAGCGGATGACTGAGGGCCTGAAGGGTGGTACCACCTTTATGGAAGATTATACCTACCATATGGAAAAAGGTAATGAACTCTCCCTTGGGGCCCATATGTTGGAAATCTGCCCATCCATCGCCACTGATAAGGCTCGGGTAGAAGTGCATGAATTGGGTATCGGAGGGAAGGAACCTCCCGCACGTCTCGTGTTTGAAGGGCATCCGGGTAAGGCAATCCTGGCTTCCTTGATCGACATGGGTGGAAGGGTGAGACTGATTGTCAATGAAATTGAAGTCGTCAAGCCGATCTATCGCATGCCAAAGCTTCCTGTGGCACGGGTGATGTGGCGTCCTGAGCCGGATCTCAATACGGCGGCGAAACTTTGGATGATGGCAGGGGGCGCTCACCATGCAACCCTCAGTTATGATGCGACTGCCCAGATGCTGGAAGATTGGTGTGAGATCATGGGCATCGAGTTTGTGCACATCAACAAGGAAACGACTGTCTCTTCCCTGAAGCAACAGCTCTTCCTTTCAGATTTGGCTTGGAAGCTTCGCTAGAAGCTTTAGGCATATCCTTGCAAAACAACCGGCCAGAACAAAAGCACTGGCCGGTTGGTGTATATTGGTAGCTGATCAGTCCAAAGATGTGATTGCAGCACGCAGAATGGGAAGTCCGTCCTTGTAGCGTTTGAGGAAGACATTGAAACCTTCACAGTCTTCCTTGGTAGGAGCTATGGTCGACTTCTCTGCACTGGCAAAAACCTCTTTTGCAAGATAGTCCGAAAGACTTTGCTCCTGCTTGTGCACGAGGTAGGAAGCAAGCAAGGCAATGCCCCAAGCTCCACCCTCACCAGCGGTCTTCAATGTTGAGATCGGAGTGTGCAGTGCACTTGCCATCATCTTCTGTCCGACTTCAGCCGTCTTGAAGAAGCCTCCATGGCCGTTGATGGAATCGATCTGGACATGTTCCTGTTCAAAGAGGATATCCATACCTATGCGCAGCACGCCCAAGGCAGTAAAGAGCTGTGAACGCATGAAATTGGCCAGGGTGAAGGAGTTCTTGGTCTCGCGAACGAAAAGCGGCCGACCCTCATTCAGATCAGTCATGGTTTCGCCAGAAAGATAGTTGTAGCTGAGCAGTCCACCGCAATCAGGGTCGCCCTCGAGTGCTTTGTAGAGCAGCTTGTCATAGAGGGCACCCTTTTTCATGCTGAATCCTACGGTGTCGAGTACTTCTGAAAAGAGGCGCATCCAATGGTCATACTCACCGGTACAGTTGTTTCCATGGGCCATCGCAACCAGCGACCCGTCAGGGGTGGTTACCAGGTCGATGAACTTGTTGTAGCTCTTTGAGAGCGGCTTCTCAAGAACGATCATGGCGAATACCGAAGTGCCAGCCGAGACATTTCCAGTTCGTTTCGCCACACTGTTGGTGGCAACCATACCGGTCCCTGCGTCTCCTTCAGGAGGGCAGAGGGGGATACCTGCTGCAAGCTCTCCACTAGGATCGAGCAGACGTGCGCCTTCTTCGGTAAGCGTACCAGCTTCTTCGCCGGCATTGAGAATGCCAGGAAGCACGGTTTCGAGCTTCCAATTGTAGTGGTAGGATTCCGTCTTCTCTGCAAATTTTGCAAGCATCGTTCGGTCATACTGCTGGCTGGCGGTATCGATGGGGAACATCCCTGAGGCATCTCCGATGCCCAGGACTTTCTTGCCGGTTAGCTTGTAATGCACATAACCTGCAAGGGTCGTAAGAAATCCGAGGTTTTTGACATGCGGTTCTTGGTTGAGTATTGCCTGGTACAGATGCGAGATGGACCAGCGTTCGGGAACCGGGTAGTCGAACAGCTCACTGAGTTGTTCTGCAGCCGCACTGGTCATGGTATTTCTCCAGGTACGGAATGGGACCAAAAGAGTATCATTGGAATCGAAGGCGAGGTATCCATGCATCATGGCACTCACACCCATCGCTTGAATACGGTTGAGTTGGACAGCATATTTGTTTTTCACATCGGTTTTCAGCTCAGCAAAGCAGGAAGAGATGCCCTTCCAGACATCATCAAGTGCATAGGTCCAAATGCCATCGAGGAGGGTATTTTCCCAGTCGTGACCGCCTTGGGCGATGACTTCGTTCTCTGAGTTAATGAGGATTGCCTTGATCCTGGTGGAACCAAGTTCAATTCCCAGGACGGTTTGCCCCTCCTGGATTTCTTGGATGAGTCTCTTTTGGTCCATTCATAGCTCCTTTCTACGTTTACTGATGTTCTCTGAAAAACGGAAAAACGGGAGAATTGGATTCTCCCGTTGAAATACACATTGCCCTACACCTTACAGTACCGTTCCATTCTTGATCACCGCATTCTTGTTGATGACAATGATTCCATCATGAATCGAATACATCGCATAGTCCCCTTCTTCCCGAGGAATATCATCGATGCCTATTCTGCAACCATCTCCGATACGGGCATTCTGATCGATGATCGCCTTGCGGATGATGGTGCCTCTTCCAATGCCGATGTTGGGAACTCCGCGCTTGGTGTTTTCCGCCTTCTGTTCCTCTGTCTCATAGTAGGAAGCACCCATGCAGTAGACTCCGTCGAGGGAAGCACCGGATTCAATCAGGGTGCGTACACCGATGATGGAGTTGACAATATACGCATTGGTGATGATTGATCCCTCACTGGTAAGGGAACTTGAGATGTTGCAGAAGTTCACCTTGGTTGCCGGGAGGTGCCGGCGATGGGTGTAGATGGGCATCTCTTCATTATAGAAATTGAACTGTGGGTTGATTGACGCCAGATCTAGGTTGGTTTCATAAAAAGCCTTGATCGTTCCGATATCTTCCCAGAATCCGTCAAAGAGATACGTTGCCACCCGTCTGTGCTTGATGACATCGGGGATGATTTCCTTGCCGAAGTCGGTCTTATTGTTGTTCAGGACCTCTTCCATGGTCTTGGCATTGAAAATATAGATGCCCATGCTTGCAAGATACTCATTGGAAGCATCGACATGCTTGTTCAGTGAGTCGAACATGTAGGAATCGGGAACCTTGAACTCGCTGATATCCAGGTCATTTGCAGGCTTCTCGTAGAAGTTGGTAAGAATACCTTTCTCGTCACAACCAATGATGCCAAGACCCGTAGCCTGTTCCCTGCTGATGGGTTTTGACGCAATGGTAAGCTCAGCTTTGCTCTCAATATGTCGATCGAGCATATCCTTGAGATCCATGCGGTAGAGCTGATCACCGCTGAGAATGATGTAGTAGTCGGCATTCTGATCGTGGAAGTGTTTGAGGTTCTTCCGTACTGCATCAGCTGTTCCCTGATACCACGTATCTGTCTGGTTGGTCTGCTCGGCTGCAAGAATCTCAACGAAACCGTTCGAGAACGTATCGAAGATGTAGGTGTTTGCAATATGATTGTGCAAGGAAGCAGAGTTGAATTGTGTCAGGATGTAAATCTGCCTGATTCCGCTGTTGATACAATTTGAAATGGGGATATCCACCAAACGGTATTTTCCAGCGAAGGGTACTGCAGGTTTTGCGCGGTCCATAGTCAAGGGGTACAAACGAGTCCCTTTCCCTCCGCCAAGTACAATAGCGATTGCTTTTTCTTTCAGACGCATACGTAATTCCCCCTTATGCTGGATTCATATAGTGCCAAATACGAATGGGCTGAACGTTGCCACGTGCTGTCCCACTGCATACAACGAGTGCGAATCTCATGCATGGATTTCTGTCCTTTCCCATACCAAGCAAGTGCCCGTTCCACTGCCTCCAGTATACCATGACCGCTCATCCGTTCAAAGAGGATTCCGGTTCCCTCTTCAGGGTTCTCATCCAGGTCTATGATACTGTCTGCAAGGCCTCCGGTCCGCCGTGCAACCGGCAATGTTCCATATCGAAGGCTGTAGAGCTGATTCAGGCCACAGGGCTCATACCGGCTGGGCATCAGGAAAAAGTCTGCACCCGCTTCAAGCAAATGGGCTGCCCGGTTGCTGAAGAGGATGTTTACCGAAAGGTTCGGATGGTTCCTCCCGATTTCCACCAGCTTCTTTTCGAGAGCATGGTCGCCGGTTCCCACAATGATCATCTGCATGCGCTGCTCGGCGAGCATGAGCTCCAAAGCACAGGGATTGCCTTCCAGCAGTTCGACAAAGCCCTTTTGTTCGGCGAGCCTGCTGATCATGGCAAAGAGGGGAATGCTTTCGTCCACCTCAAGGGAAAACTCCTGTTGCAGTTCCGCCTTGGTTATGGTTTTGCCTGAAAGGTCGGTGGCACTGAAGTGGTGGGAAAGGAAGGGATCGGTTTCAGGATTCCACTCATCATAGTCGATTCCGTTGATGATCCCGCTCAGGTTATCGGTTCTTTTTGAGAGCAACCCGTCGAGGTTGCATCCGAATTCTTGGGTTTGGATCTCTTTTGCATAGGTTGGGCTGACGGTTGTAAGCACATCTGCAAACTCCAAGCCTGTCTTGAGCATGTTGGTTCGCTTGGTGGCATTCTCCCCGATGAACATTCTCTGGTCGGGCATGATGTCGGTACAGAGCAATTCGAGACGGGAGAACTCTCCCTGGTAGGCTAGGTTGTGGATGGTCATCATACTGCGTGTCTTGGCAAAGAAGGGGTCCTGCTCAGTACTCAGCAGATAGGGGACAAAGCCTGTGGTCCAGTCATGGCAGTGAATTACATCAGGCGTCCAGTCCAGAGCCTTGCACAATGCCAATGCTGCCTTGTTCAGCAGGGCAAAACGTCTGAGATTATCAGAATACGGGGTGAAAGAGGTATCACCATAGATGCCCTTGCGAGCAGTGAAGTAAGGATGGCGAAGAAAATAATAGGTCACCTTGTTCAGGATTGTCTCACTGAAGGTGACCTGCTCTTCTCCCCCAAGCAACGGAAGCTCAAGGGTAACCGGTAACTCAGTGAAGGATGAACTTTCGCCACTTCCATACAAAGGGAGGAGCACCCGCACATCCTCACCAAGTGAGGCGAGGGCGGTCGAAAGTGCACCCACTACGTCTGCAAGCCCTCCCGATTTGGAAAAAGGTACAGATTCACTCGATACCATGCATATATTCATGGCTCAATTAGAACACTAACGACCAGCCATCGTCAAGGAGAATTGTGTGATATATAAGGCCACACCCCCTATTTAGCGGTATGCATGACCTTCGATCTCATCAATATATTCGCTTGCACAATGTGCGGCGATAGCCCCATCACTGGCTGCAGTGATCAACTGGCGGAAGACCGTGGTTCGTACGTCACCTGCCGCATAGAGGCCGGCAACAGATGTTTCCATCCGATCATTGGTGATGACATAGCCGCTCTCATCAAGTACATCCTTGTCCAAGAGGTCGGTCTGCGGAAGCATGCCGACAAAGATGAAGACAGCGTCAAATTCACGTTCATACACCTGGTCTTTTGCCAAGTCCTTGAGCATGACGGAAGTGACCTTCTTCTCATCCCCTTTGATCTCGGTAACCGTGTGCTGCATGACCAGCTCAATGTTCTTGTTGCGCTTCACCTGATCAACCAGGTTGTCCTGGGCACGGAACCGATCCTTGCGGTGGATGATGGTGACGTGTTCGCTGAGCTTGGAGAGATAGATGGCATCGGTGAGGGCTGTGTCTCCACCGCCAACCACCAGGATCCTCTTGCCCTTGAAGAAGGGACCATCGCACGTACCACAGTAGGAGACACCCTTTCCGTTGTACTGCTCTTCACCCTCAACCCCTAGGTGCCGGTGTTTTGCACCGGTTGCAAAAATGACAGCCTTTGCCGTATAGGTTTCCCCATCGGCAGTTTCGGCGAAAAATGTATCCCCTTCCTTCTTCAGGCTGCTTACGGTTGCATAGACAAGCTTTGCTCCGAACTGTTCGGCTTGGGCATGGAATTTCATCCCGATCTCATAGCCGCTGATCGGTTGGTCGAAACCGGGATAGTTCTCGATCATATCAATGTACATGGTCTGGCCACCGGGAGCGATGGACTCCAGCAAGGTGACAGAGCGACCAGCACGTGCTGCATATTGGGCTGCAGACATACCCGCAACCCCTGACCCAATGATCAGGACATCTTGTTCAATCATGTGTTTCCTCCAGTGAACGTATGGTTTCAAGTAATGCGATTTCTGCATCGCTCTTTCTCACGTACGCAGGACCTTGGAACAGCGGGTCTGCCCCTTGTTGCCGGTACTTCTCCAGACCAAGGTGACACAGCTTAAGGGAAAGATCCAGATGCTCCTGCCCAGCAACAACCAACTTGTGGGCAATCTGGGGCAGTCGCTCTTTCAGAAGGGCTGCATCGCTGCCGGCAACCAACACATGAGCATGTGGTTCCAACAAAGCCTGTATCTGTTCATCCGTTGCGTCAAGATCTTCGGTTACCCGCTCCCCATCAACAAACAGCGCTGTGTAGAAGCGTTTTTTCTTTGCATCCATGACAATCAGCACTGGCCCGGGATACAAGCGTACGCAAGCATGGTATGCATCCAACGTAGGGATGGATACCAACGGTATACCGGTTGCAAGACTGATTCCCTTGAAGGTACTCATGGCAATTCTCAAACCAGTGAAAGAGCCTGGACCGTTGGTGCATACCAACAGTTCAAGGTCCTTGATCCGGATGGAATTCCGATCGCAAAGTGCAAGCAACCTGGGCATCAGCAGTTCAGAATGCTGGTTTCCCAAACGCGCAACTTCAGCATCGAAGTAGGGCTTTTTTCCCTCATCAAAGCGTGCATAGCAGAGATGCATCACATCGGTTGAAGTGTCGCAACTGAGGATCTTCATACTGCTATTCCCTCTATGGTGATGACTCGGTCTTGATTCGGCATAATCCTAATATCGACAAAAATTGTCGTATCGGGAAGCAACTCTGCAATCTTTTCGCTCCACTCCACCAAGGTGACCCCATCACCATAGAGAAATTCCTCTCCCCCGATCATCTCAAATTCATCAACAGAGCCGATGCGATAGAGATCCATGTGATACAAGGGCAGGGTACCCTCATACTCCTGTATGAGGGTGAAGGTGGGGCTTACGATCGGATCTTGGATGTGCAACGCTTGGGCGAGCCCTTTTGCGAATACGGTTTTTCCTGATCCAAGACTGCCTCTGAGTGAGATGACATTTCCTGGTTTGCACAGCTTGCCCAGCCGATACCCGATAGCACGAGTCTCTTGTTCAGAATGGCTGGTGAACATCATCAGAATGCATCCTCTTCGGAGAACTGTGCAGGGATATCATCAGTCTCTTCTTTCCCAGGAACGGAAAAGGGAGTTTCTCGTTTCTCATGGCTGATGACCTCTGCTGCATCCACATATTCCTGAACGACAGGGAAGGAAATTTTCTCTCCACTCTCACGTTCATAGTCTTGTATCAGCTGGTGGATGACTGGATCATTGGGGTCGAGGTTGCGGGCAAGCTCTAGAAATTCACGGGCTTCATCCAATTCGCCATCCTTGAGATGCAGGTAGGCAAGGTTGCTGATGAGCGTGATGTTCTCTCCATCAAGATCAACGGCGGTATTCAGATACGTCTTGGCCAATTCAGCCTTGCCTGTTTCCAGGCTGCAGATGGCAAGCTCGTTGTAGATATCACTGTTGCCCTTGGTCCGAGCCAAGGCTGCAAGGAAAGAGTCCTGTGCTTCTTGGTAGCGAGAGAGCCTACGCAGTGCCCAGCCCTTGAGGAAGTGAGCGTTCCATACCTCGCTGTTGTGCTCAAGATAGGCATCCAAGAGAACAAGCGCTTCATCCTCTTTGTTCATCTGGATGGCATCATAGGCTTGCATGAGTCGCTGGTCATCATTGAGCTTGGCGTTGATATCATCCAATATCTTCTGCACATGCTTCTTGGTTTCACTCTGAGGAGCAAGTTCGAGATAGCGGTCCAGATAGTCTTTCGCTATCTCCACGTTGCCCTGATAGAGATGGAAGAACCCGATCTCCCGCAGCAGCTGCTCATCATCACCAACGACTTCAAGGCCCTCCTTGAGGGTCTGCAGAGCCTTCTGCTGGTAAAGGTCATACCGCTCCCCTTTGCTGTTGTCCTGGGTCGCCATCCTGCTGTAAAGGGTGGCGAGGTTGACATAGGAGGCTCCTTGGGGAGCAAGTCTGCAGACGGCAAGAAAGAGCTCTTCAGCAAACTCATAGTTCTGCTTCTGCTCCTGGGCAATTGCTGCCATATTGAGTTCCTGTGGCGCATCCGGCTGGACTGCAAGCACAAACGAACGGTAATAGGAGAGATGGGGATGGTCAGCCTGGTAAGCAAGGATTTTCAACATGCCTGCTACGATGAGTTCAATGGTAATCTCTTCCCCACGTTCAAGTTGTTCTTTCCCATCAGGGAGCTGGACCGGGATTTGGATGGAGCTGTCAACATGAAAGTTGTTGATGTCGCGCTCCATGGAAGAGGGGAGGGAGATGAAGAAAACGTTCTTCAGGGCATTCTGCTGTTGTGTCATGGATGGTTTGTTCCTGTATATAAGAGAAAACCTGCGGTGCCGTACCCGGAAATTGCTCTTGAACCTGTGGTTCAAGGGGGATGCCAGTTGTGCTGAAAATTCTGTTCCATTAAACTCCAGAGGAGTCGGATCAATGCAAATCAGCTATGCCGTATCCCATTTGTGTATGTTGAGCCAAGAGACTTTGACTCCAGGCGCACACCGCAGGAAACTTGTCAAATATCAAGGCAATCGCTTGCCACACGTACATGGTACAATAAGAAAGGCCTTTGTGAAAGGGGTTCCAGAAAAAGAAAACAGGGCCCGAAGGCCCTGTTCTGGACAGTGTCCGGATTGTCCGGCAACACTACAGAGAGGGAGAATCTTCCAGAAGGGCATCAAGGTCGACTTCGTCATTAGCGAACGCGTCTCCACTCGTAAACCCATCTGCAGCTTCCAACTCAAGCGCTGCTTCGTCCAACAGAGGAACATCGTCGAGGCCGTCGATAGAAGAGAGGTTCTCCATAGCCTGTGCAATGCTTTCTTCGATGAGCTTGTTGCTGGAAGTGAAACTTTCAACATACTCCTCGAGTTCAGCGTTGTGTGCATGTACCAAATCGAACTTTTCCTGCAGCTCTGCCTTCTCCTTGCGAAGCATGGCTATCAAGCCAGCAGCCTTTTTTGTCCGTAGTTCAAGCATTTTCACGGTATCAACGACTGACATAATTCCTCCTTTTGGAATCTGGACGAGTTGTCTGGCTTATTTGTCCAAGGCAACCTTGACCTGTGCAACCAGAGCAGAGAAAGCGCCCTTATCTTCAATAGCCATATTGGAGAGTGCTTTCCTGTTGATCTCAATGTTGGCAAGCTTCATACCATGCATGAATGTGGAGTAGTTCAACCCCTCAGCCTGCACAGCTGCATTGATTCTTGCGATCCAGAGCTTGCGGAAATCCCGCTTGCGCTCCTTACGGCCGCGATATGCGTACTGGCCAGCCTTTGCAACTGCGTCTTTTGCAACGCGGTTGTTCGTGCTTCTCCGGCCATAATAGCCTTTTGCCAGCTCAAGAATCTTCTTCCTTCTGTCCTTACGTTTCGTTCCATCTACTGCTCTTGGCATTTCCCACCCCCCTTACGCATACGGAAGCATGGATTTGGCTCTCTTTGCTTCCATATCTTCAAGGACGCCAGTAGCACGGAGGTTACCCTTGCGCTTACTGCTCTTCTTGGTGAGAATGTGGCGAAGACCCTGCTTTTTATAGCGGACCTTCCCGGTTCCTGTAACGCGGAACCGCTTTGCAGCGGACCTTCTTGTTTTCATCTTGGGCATTGTATGCACCTTCCAAACTTGCGCTCACAAGGAACAAGATCCCCTTGGAGCAGCATATTCACTATCCCATGCGGGATACTGTTTACTGGTTGTCCTTCTTGGCCTGGGCGCCACTGGTCTTGGATGGGCTGACGATCATACTCATCATCTTGCCTTCCATCAATGCGTCTCGGTCAAGGTTGAAGCCTACACCATTTTCCGTAAGCTGGGCAAGTATCTTATCAAGCACCACCTTACCGAGTTCGGTATGAGCCAATTCACGGCCACGGAAGCGTATGCTCACCTTGACCTTATTGCCCTCTGCCAGGAAATCACCAATGAACTTGGACTTGGTCTCAAGATCATGTCTTTCGATCTTGGGCTGCATCCTGATCTCTTTCATCTTGATGACACTCTGGTTCTTCTTGGCATCCCTAAGCCGCTTTTCCTGCTCGTAGCGGTACTTTCCGAAGTCGAGAATCTTGCAGACAGGCGGGTTCGCGTTGGGGGACACCTCCACCAAATCCAATCCTACACTCTCAGCAAGCATGACAGCGTCAAACACACTCATGATGCCCTTCTGATTTCCATCAGCATCAATGACGAACACTTCTCTCGCGCGGATCTGTCTATTGATCCTCAAATCCTTCGTAGCCAATCGATCTCCTTGTGTTTTCGGTGAAAACCACTGTATTGAGGGTTAGTCAGCCTAAAAGGCCGACGCGAAACAATATATCACAAGCATGGGAGCATGTCAAAGTATCGCCCCCAGAGCCTAACAAAAAAGGCCACCGGCTGTAATGCTCTGGTGGCCTTCTCCTAAAATACGGGGTTATGCGTGGTTGGCAGAACCAAGTACGTTGATATTCTTGTGCATGTACATCTTCTTCAGCTCTTCACGGGCTGGTCCGAGATACTTGCGGGGATCGAATTCGCCGGGCTTCTCTGCAAGCACCTTGCGGATCATCGCAGTCATGGCAAGTCTGCCGTCGCTGTCGATGTTGATCTTGCATACAGCGCTCTTTGCAGCCTTGCGGAGCTGTTCCTCGGGAATGCCGACGCTGTCCTTGAGCTTGCCACCAAACTCGAGAATCATGTTCACATATTCCATCGGGACGGAAGAGGAACCGTGCAACACGATGGGGAAGCCAGGAAGCTGCTTCTCAATTTCCTCAAGGATGTCGAAGCGGAGCGGGGGCGGGATCAGGATGCCCTCAGCATTGCGGGTGCACTGCTCGGGGACGAACTTGTTTGCGCCATGGCTGGTTCCGATGGAGATTGCAAGAGAGTCAACACCGGTGCGGGAGACGAAGTCGACGACTTCCTCAGGCTTGGTGTAGTGGCTGACGGCAGAACTGACCTCATCCTCAATACCAGCAAGCACACCAAGTTCACCTTCAACGGTAACATCATGTGCATGGGCATACTCAACAACCTTCTTGGTAAGGGCAATGTTATCCTCATAGCTGAGGTGGGAGCCATCGATCATGACAGAGGAGAACCCATTGTCGATGCAATCCTTGCAGGTCTCGAAGCTGTCGCCGTGGTCGAGGTGCAATACGATGGGGATGGAGCAACCGAGTTCGGCGGCATACTCACCAGCACCGCGAGCCATGTTTCTCAGCAGGTTGATGTTGGCATAGTCACGTGCTCCTTTGGAAACCTGGAGGATGACGGGGGACTTGGTTGCCACACAAGCCTGGATGATGGCCTGCAACTGCTCCATATTGTTGAAATTATAGGCAGGAATGGCATAACCGCCCTTGACTGCTTTTGCAAACATGTCTCTGGTATTGACCAGACCGAGTTCCTTATAGGATGTCATAAATAGCTCCTTATGCAATATAGGTACGTTTCGGTACAAATGTATCCAATCTCCCCAAACAGGTCAACCTGTATACAGAGGTTTGTTGACGCTGTCAGCCGGCACTGCTACATTCTTAGGTATGAGAAAGCCGATTTTGTTGTCACTGATTATGGTAGCGTTGCTAGGTGCAACACTGTCGGTCTTTTTTCTTTGGCGCGGGCGGGTTGTTTTCCTGGTAGATGCAACGTATTGTCGCACAATCTACCGTACCAATGAACGTACCCTCAGGAAACGACTTCTTGCCAACGGGTACCTTCTTTCCTGTCAAGAGATTGCCCTAGGTGAGTTTGATGAGCACTTGCTCACCGAGCTTGCCAAACAGAGGCAAACCAAACCCTTGCATATCGTGCTTTCTCCGCTTCTGACCGAGCTTTTACCCCGATACGATCTGGCTGGTCTGGAGAACGTGCACCTCATCGGGATAGGAGAGGCTGGCTCAGATGCCACAGCCTTGCTTGCACATCTGGTTCCTGCCAAGCAGTTCGATTGGCCACAGCTTGAGAAAAGGCTGGGAACGTCTGGTTCTGCGCTTGTGCTGACCAGTGAAGGGCAGTCAGCGCACGCGTATGATTCCAGCCGTACAATCGTCCAGCAGGAAGCTGAGTCTGACCAAGCGTTCTCCCAGCGGTTGGAAACGCTTTCCCAAGAACGTTCGCTGATGACGCTTTTTGTCCCCCAAATGGGCTCATGGGCGATGCCCCTGCTGTCTGGACGTGGTCTCTCCTGGGTTGTGGATGCAGCGTATCTTCCCTTGGTGGATGGTCCGTTTCTGCAAGGGGTTGTCTGCGACGATCTTTCCGAAGGGCTGCTTTCTGTACTTACAGGGCAGGGAAGCACATTCCAGCTTGCAAAACGATATTTTACTGAGCAAGAAATCGGTGGAAATTTGCTCTGACCGCCTCAATCAATGCCTCTGCCTCCATACCTCGCACATCAGCGGCAAAGCGGTAGAGATGCTCGATATGCAAAGGCGTGTTCGGCTTTCCTCTCAATGGGTTGGGGCTTAGGTATGGGCTGTCCGTCTCAAGCAGGAGATGATCCAAAGGCAGGCTTGCGAACAGGTTCTGCAGTACTTTGTTCGCTCCATAGGTGAGGTTGCCTGCAAAGCTGATGAAGAAACCTCGCTTGATGGCAAGAGCGGCAAGCTCTTGGCTTCCTTGGAAACAGTGAAAGATCCCTTGTTGTGGAAAAAAGTGGTCGCCAAGAAGGGCGAGGAACTGGTCATCGGCCTCGCGATTGTGGAAGATTACCGGCTTGTTGTACTGACGAGCAAGCTCCAGTTGGGCGTGCATGAGCTCTGTTTGGCTTTGGCGGGTTCCATAGGCATGATGGTTGTCCAATCCTATCTCCCCGATTCCCACGACCTTGTTGCGTGAGAGCTGGCTCTCCAGCTCGGCAAGTTGCTTGCCGATCGGGGGCATGCCGTCCTTCACTCCCCAGGGGCCTATGCCAGCGCTGAGGTGGATGCTTGGGTAGGCCTTGAACCGCTCACTGCGGGGGCCGAGGTCATCGGCATCCAGGCCGATCTCGATGCCTTCCATGCCAAGTGCATCCATGTCTTGGATGATCGAAGTGATGTCCAGGCCTTTCTTTTCCATGGAAAGAAGGTGGAAATGGGAGTCTATCATGTTCCGGTAGCTGGTACTTTGCATGGTATTCGTTATACAGGACAGCTTTGTTTGTTGCAAGCAACACAGAATGATACCATTGTCAGATTGGGCATGCTATACTGCTCCAAAGAGGGGTCAGTATGGGGTGTATACTAATCTCCTATTCATTGACTGGGCATGTGCAGTTTCTCTGTGAAAAAATCGTATCTCAACTTGGGTGTGAATGGTTGCAGCTTGCGGTGAAGCGACCCTATCCTACCAAGGGATTTGCCAAGTTTTATCGTGGGGGCAGGGATGCCACGTTCCACTGGCCGGTCAGGCTTGCAACGCCCATTCCCGATCTATCCGCGTTCTCCACCATCATCATCGCCACCCCGGTCTGGGCATCTACGGTCAGCACCCCCATCGACTCATTGCTCAGGAAAGTCGACCTATCCCAAAAGAGGGTATATCTGGTGATCAGTTGCAGCGGTGGTGATACCCGGAAGTGTCGCAAGCGAATCCTCAAGCTTGCCACTGGGAGTACGTATCAGGGCTGTTTTCTGACTATCGATCCCAAAGAGGATTCTTGGGATGGGGATACCGAGCTTCAGGCCTTTTGCCAAGCCGTACAACAAGGCAATACCTACGAATAAGAGGACAGTGTATGAAGTATGATGTTCTGGTCATCGGTGCAGGGCTCAGTGGCTTGAGTGCAGCCGCACTCCTTTCCAAGCGGAATCTCAAGGTTGCTGTTGTTGACAAAAGTTACTGTCCTGGCGGAAGCTGCGGGGCTTTCAAGCGGGAAGATGTTTTCTTTGACCAGGGGTCTTCCATGCTCTTTGGGTGGGGTGAGCGGGGGTTCAATGCCCACCGGTTCCTGTTCAACTGTCTTGAGGAAGAGATGGATGTCATTGCGCATCCACTTCTCTACTGTGTACATTTCAAGGGAGAAAAAATCAACTTTCACGCTGACATCGATTTGTTCATAGAAGAGGTTGCCCGGCTCTTTCCCAGCCAGAAGGCGAATCTGAAACGTTTTTATGCTGACATGGAACAACTCTACACGCATGTTATGGTTGAGAATCCCAATTATACCACTCCCGATGAGACATCCAGGAAATCAGCCGTACGGGCCATGCTCTCCCATCCTGTCTCCTACATTCGGTTTCTCTCCTATCTCAACAAGAGTGCCAAGAGCCTCTTGTCCAAGTATTTCACCGATCCCGACATCTTTTCGTTCTTTGACAAGCTTACGTCCACCTACTGCTACACTACGGTGGAGGAATCGCCAGCCATACTCAGTTCGGTGATGTTCGTAGACAACCATGTCGGTGGCAGCTACTACCCAGCCGGCTCATCGTTGATGTTGCCAGGCAAGTTGGAGAAGGTCATCGAGGAACAGGGTTCTGAAATGATTCCCAATCGTGAAGTGGTGCGGATTCTCTTTTCCGACAACAAGCCAAACGGGGTGCTGCTTGACGATGGGTCGGCTCTGTATGCTGACCAGCTGATCTACTGTGGAACCGTGTGGAACCTCTATGGCAAGCTCATACCCACCGAGTACTCCGAGCCCAAGAGGCGGGCATGGGCTGCGAGGCAGGTTCCAACCTATCCCAGCGTGGTGCTCTACAGTGTGGTGGACAGAACTGCCGTCGATGCAGATGCCTTGGCCGTGGAGATGCTGGTCGGTGATCCCTCTTCCTTGAATGAGGAGGAAGTGACGGTGTATATCCCGAGTGTTGATGACCATACCATCTGCGGGGAGGACGAGCATGTTGTTCTTGCCATAGGGCCATCGTTCAGGAATTGGGATGGTTTGGATGCAAAGACGTACCAAGCACAGAAGAAGGAAGAGATTCAGCGCTTGCTCGCCGTCGTTGCCCGTCGCTTTCCTGCCGTCACCGACCATGTGCGGTATACAGAGCTTGCCACCCCGAAGACCATCGAGCGATACACCTTGAAGAATGGAGGGGCTGTTGCAGGACCCAAGCAGCTGTTGGGTAACCATATGTTCAAACGTCTGCATGTAAGAACCGAGTATCCCTCGCTGTTCTGTTGCGGAGAGTCCACTGTTCTGGGAACCGGGACTCCCACGGTGACTACCAGTGGGGTAGCCGCTGCAAATGCTGTGCTTTCCCAGCGGGGTTTGGAACGTTTTGTCCATGCAAGCTCGATGAAACAGTACGTGCATCTGCTCACTCCTCCGTACACAGCCGATCAGCTCTACGCTTCTGATGACGAGAGAACGCGCTCGGTCAAGCTCAAAGCCCGTCGCTGCCAGATATGTGAGCATCCTACCTGTTGCCAAACGAGCAGTCTGGACGTCCCGTCTCTGATGAGAAGGGTGATGGTCGGCAATCTTGTGGGAGCAAAACGCTTGCTTGAGGCTTCGGACGAGGAAGACTTTCAGGGCCTGCAAAGCCATTGCATCAGAGAAGAGGCTGTAGATATCCAGTCAGTCTGTTCTTTCCTCGCAGAATGGGAAAAACGATAGTCAAAGGCAGGGAATACATCCGCCGATGGTGCGGAATTCGGTTCCCTTTGCAAGTTCTCTCTGGATGTTTGCTTGCAGGCTTGATGTGGGATTCAGAAGCATGCACTCCTTTTTGGTCAGACCTTTTGCAAAAACACGCTCATAGATTTGTGCTTCCTGGAAGGGAACTGGAAATTTTGCAAAGCGAAGCATGAAGCTGACGATATTGCTCTCCTGTGGCGCCACAAGCAAGAGGGCAGGGTCGAGCAACCAAGAAACGCAGAAGAACAGACAGTGGGTGGGGAACTGCTTGTTCGCCAGTGCCAGGGACTCCTCCACCGCCTGGATGTCGAGCTTTCCGTCGGCTGGGATATGGATGAAGACCACTTCAGTGTGCTTATCTGCAATGAGCTGCAGATCCGCCTTCAGGAAGGTGGTAGGCTTGCTCAGGATGCGTGCATTGAGCGTATCCACTTGATGAGCGGTGATGATCGTGTCATCTTCATACCAACCAGTAGTGAATGATGCTGTGTCTTCCAGTGCTAGATACCCTTGTTCTGTGCAGCAAAGGTTCCCATCTGCCAACGTAAGCAGGTTTGCTGAGCGGTTGTCCCGATAGATTCTGACATGTTGGTTGAAGACCTTCGGCTCGTATTGCAGCCGGCCAAGACGAAGGATCTTCGCACAGAGGTGGCGACTGATCCAGTACACCTGCTCCAGACCTGTCTGCCCATCATGGACCTTCTCATATGCTTGCATCCAGAGCTTGATGTCCGACAAGGTTGCAATTCGAATGTGATCACCAATGCCGTTTCGTTGGTAGGCTGTACAGATCTCCTCATACCAGCATTTGATGGCCAGCAAGGGGTACACCGGACCAAACTGTGCTAGTCCCGATGCCAACAGCTTGGCGAGTTCGCCTGCATCGGAAGCGATGATCGCTTTCCGCCCTTGTGAGATCAGACTGATATGGTCAGGTAAGTTCCTGAGTGTTTTTTCCTGTTTCTGGATGTCCTGTATAGTACGAACTGGGAACTCAAGCTCATCATAGTATCGGCACTGCATGGGTAGAGCATGCAAGCAGTGTGTGCCTGTGTCAAGGTTGTTTTTGTCTAGGAAGATCGATTGAGTGATGGTATCATCATGGAAACGAAGGGGTGTCTGATGATAGTGAATGTAGTGCAATTGCTACGGGAACGGTCTTCCTTTTTCCTTGAGTTGACGATCCAGCATGTCATCATCACCCTGATTTGCGTCTCCCTGATCACCTTTCTTGGCTTGGTTTTAGGTATTCTGATGACAAAGAGCCGGTGGATGGCACACCTTTTGCTGAGACTCACCAGTTTTCTCTACACCATTCCCTCCATTGCTCTTTTCGGGATACTGGTCTCCATATCAGGAATTGGGTTGAAGAGTGCCGTCATTGCCATTGTCTTGTATGGGTTGCTTCCCATGATCAGGAGCACTTACACCGGTTTGCAGGAAGTTCCGGAGGAGATCGTGGAAGCGGCCGTAGGGATGGGCACCAACAAGACACAGTTGCTTTGGTCCATCCGGTTTCCGTTGGCGCTGCCTGTGATGTTCAATGGATTCAGAACCATGGTGGTCATGACCATCGCCTTGGGCGGCATAGCCTCGTTCATCGGAGCGGGGGGGATGGGGAGGGCCATCTGGAGGGGAATTTCCACCAACTATCCGGAAATGACGATTGCAGGCAGTCTTCTGATTGCCCTGTTTGCTATCATCACCGATCTGGTGCTGGAGGTATTGGAACGTAAGGTTCGCTTCCGATTTCTGGGAGAGGAGGAGTAGGCAATGGCAAAGCGTATCGTAATTCTGTTCATGCTCGTGGTGATGGTTGTATCCATTGGATGCAAGAAAGAGCAGAAAGAAGTGGTGATAGCAAGCAAACCGGTTACCGAAGGATATATCCTTGCCGAGATGCTTACTCTCCTTGTGGAGAAGGCGGGCGATATCAAGGTAACGCAGACTTTGGGCATCGGAGGAGGGACTTCCAACATCCATCCCGCTCTGATGAAAGGGGAGATCGACCTCTATCCTGAGTATACGGGTACGGGCTGGCTCTTCGTCCTGAAGAGAGAGCCCTTGAGCGATGCACAGGAGCTGTACAGGCAGGTGAAGCAAGCCTATCAGCAGGAGTACGGCTTGGTGTGGAGCGGCATGTACGGTTTCAACAACACCTATGCAGTCGCAGTCTCAGAGGAGGTTGCCCAGCGGTATAACCTGAAGACAGTTTCCGACCTTGCCAAGGTGAGTTCTGAGCTTACGTTTGCAGCCAACCCTGACTTCCTCGAACGCGAAGATGGTTATCCGAATCTGGTGAAGACCTATGGTCTTGTCTTCAAGGCCGTCAAGGAGATCGATATCGGATTGCGTTATGAGGCGATCAAGAGCGAGGGTGTTGATGTGATCATGGTTTTCTCAACCGACGGCAGGCTCAATGTGGAGCCAGTGGCGGTGCTTGAGGATGACCGGTCCTCCTTTGCAGCTTACCATGCTGCCACAGTCGTGCGAAGCGAGACCTTGGAGAAGTATCCTGAGCTGGCAAAGACCCTGGAACTTCTTGCTGGACGTATTTCGAACGAGGAGATGATTGGCCTCAACTATCAAGTTGAAATCGAGAAGAAAGATCCCAAGGAAGTGGCAAGAGCATTTCTGGTGAAAGAGGGTCTGCTCTGATGTCCTATGCCATTGAATTCGAGCACATCAGCAAATCATACACCCCCGAGGAGGTGGTGCTGCGCGATATCAATCTGTCCATCGAGGATGGCCAGTTTGTGGTGTTGCTCGGTTCCTCGGGTTGTGGAAAGACAACCCTGCTGAAAATGGTGAACAAGCTCCTTGAGTTTGATACCGGTTATTTGAGGATTCATGGCAAGAAGCTCAGCGATTGGGATATTGAGGAGCTGAGACGCTCGATCGGCTATGCCATTCAACAGGTTGGGCTGTTCCCTCATCTCAGGGTGTGGGAGAACATCAGTTATGTGCTCAAGCTGCAGGGCGTAGGTAGGGAGGAGCGAAAGAAGCGTGCTATTGAGCTTGTGGATTTGGTAGGGCTGAAGCGAGAACATCTTGATCGGTATCCTCGCCAGCTCAGTGGAGGGCAGCGTCAGCGGGTAGGGGTGGCCCGTGCGTTGGCCGCCGAGCCCTCGATCATTTTGATGGATGAGCCGTTCGGTGCGGTGGATGAACAAACACGAAGTCAGCTTCAGGACCAATTGAAGCGTATCCACCACCAATTCGGCCAAACCATTCTGTTTGTGACCCATGATATCCACGAAGCATTTCGTCTAGCCGATCGTATCGTGCTCATCCATGAGGGACGGATCATCCAGGAGGGGACTAGGGAAGAGCTCGTCTTCCATCCCAAGGATGAGGCTGTCCGGTCCTTTCTCGGGAAGCGAGGCTTCTCGGCCCTTCTTGACCAGATGGTGATGGACAAGCTGTACATGCGCTTGCAAGCTGGTACGCTGGATGTGGATGAGCTTGTTTCCCAGCTGAGAGGGGATGCCTCTCCGCCTTCTTGAAGAACAGAGACAATTTCATGTAAGCAGAAAAACCCGGAAGGCTGAGCCCTCCGGGTTGTATGGTCTAGAGCAGGCCGATCTCTCGGTAATAGCGTGCAGCACCTTCATGAATGGGAAGTCCTGCAAGGTCTTTCACCGCTTCCTTCGGATTCACATTCTTCAACGGAGCTTGGGTTGCCTTCAGTTCCTCGAAGTTTTCCCAGAATGTCTTGGTAAGGTCGTAGATGACGTCATCATCTACGCGTGCGTCCGTGCAGACAGTGATCTTGATGGCTGAAGTGAGCACATCCTCGTTCTGACCGGGGTAGGTTCCTGCGGGAATGGTGTACGCACCATACCAGGGATAGTCCTTCTGCAGAGCCTTGATGAGGTTCTCATCCAAGCTCAAGAGCTTTCCGCCGGCAGTGGAGAGCATCTCGGTGACTGCTGCATTGGGCGTTCCTGCCATGATCCAAGCGCCGTCGAGTTGCTTGTTGCGCATCAGGTCGATGGCTTCGGTGAAACCGACATACTGGACACGCAGGCCGTCAGGGTAGTTGACGCCGCTAGTCTTGAGGTGAATGCCGGTCTCAACTTCGGTGGTGGAACCGGGAGCTCCTGAGGCAAAGCGCTTGCCCGCAAGATCGGTAAGGCTGTTGATGCCGCTGTTGTTGGTCACCACAACCTGATTGGGGTTTGCATAGAGGCCGATCATCACCCGAAGGTTCGGATTGGGTCTTCCTTCGAAGGATCCGATGCCATTGAAGGATTCATACATGATGGAGGTGACGGCGACGCCAAGCTGTGCTTCACCATCGGCAATCATGTTGAGGTTGGCAATACCCCCTGCACTGGCCTGCGCGCTGGCTCTTACGTTGTCAAGCTTGGTATTCCACAAGTTGCTCATTGCCGACCCCAGAGGATAGACGGCTCCGGTTGTTGCAGCGGTAGGGAAGTTGATCACAGTCTTCTTGGCAGGGGCTTGCGCTCCCTGGCTTTCCTGTGCACCTGCCCCAAAGAGCAGGGATCCGGTAAGCAAAGCGACCAACAATGCGAGTACCACGGTCTTTTTCATGCGAGTTTCTCCTTCAGTGATGATTTCTTCTGTATGTACTGGATGGCCAGAATGGCCACGAACAAAAGCAAGGCGATGAGGTCGGTGACCAGGCGTGTCTCAATGAAGAGCAAGCCGGCGATCACCAGCAAAATCCTCTCGATGAGGGGCAATTTGTTCAGCAAATATCCTTGAAGGCCTGCTGACAAGGCGATGACGCCCACCGAGGAGGTGAGAATGGCTCTGAGGGTTAGCAGAAGGGGTACGTCAGGGGAGGCCCCGATCAGAAGAATCGGGTTGTCCAAGAAGAAGAAGGGGAGAATGAAGCCGGTCAAACCGAGTTTGACGGCGATGAGGCTTGTCTTGGTCTGGTCAGAGTCGGCAATGCCACTGGCAACATAGCTGGACATGGCCACCGGCGGGGTGATGTTGGACAGGCATGCATAGATGAGGCAGAACATGTGTGCTGCCATGGGGATGGCCCCGGTCTGGATGAGTACGGGAACCGATACGGTGGACACGATGACATAGGCAGCAACCCCCGGGACTCCCATGCCGAGCACGATGCTCATCAGCATGACCATCAGGCCACCGAGGTAGAGCTGGCCTTCTCCTACAACGCGCAGGATGATGTAGCCGAAGCTCAAGCCGAGACCGGTAAGAGAGACGGTGCCGATGATGACGCCGATGATGGCGCAGCTCATGCCTACGGCAATTGCCGAACGTGCGCCCTCGACGGTTGCCTGCACGATTATCTTCCATGTCATCCTTGTCTCTTTCTTGAGCCAGGAGGCGAGGACAGTGGCAAAGATGGCAATCACTGCAGCAAAGAGCGGGGTGTAGCCGAAGGAGAGCAAAGCAATCAGGAACACCAAGGGGATGATCAGGTGTCCCTGCTTTTTCAGCACTTCCAAGGCATCTGGGATATTCTCCTTGCTCAGTCCGGAAAGGCCAAGCCGCTTTGCCTCGAAGTGAACGGCAAAGAGCAGGGTGAGGTAGTAGAGGAAGGCTGGGATGCAGGCAGCCAGGAGCACTGCGGTATAACTGACGCCCATGAATTCGGCCATGACAAATCCGACTGCTCCCATGATCGGGGGGGCGAACTGTCCTCCTGTAGAAGCGACTGCCTCGACAGCAGCTGCAAACTCTTTCTTGTAACCGGTCTTCTTCATCATGGGGATGGTGATTGTTCCGGTGGTGGCCACATTGGCAATGGCCGACCCGTTGATCATTCCGAGCAAGGCACTGGCAAGAACGGCCACTTTTGCAGGTCCTCCAGCACTTCTTCCGACCAAAGTGAGGGCAATGTCGTTGATGAACTGGCTGAATCCACTGTACTTGAGGTAGGAACCGAAGAGGACAAAAAGGAAGATGTAGGTGGCGCTGACACCGATGCCTACGCCAAAGATGCCTTGGCTTCCCCAGATCATGTGGTTGAGCACCCGTTTGAGGCTGAACCCGACATGCCCGAGTTCACCGGGAATGAACATCCCCAGGAAGTTGTAAAGGAGAAAAACCAAGCCCAGGATTGCGAGGTTCCTGCATGCACGTCGGCCCCCTTCAAAGACCAAGAGGAGGGCGAGACCTGCCACGACCAGATCCGTCTGTTGCAGGTAACCGCCTCTGCGGGCGATGACCGTGTAGTAGTGCAGAAGGTACCAGAAGGTAAAGAAGGTGATACCGAGCAACACCAGATCCCAAACCGGGGGAAGGGCTCGTTTTCGCTTTTCCTTGCCATAGGTGGGGAAGAGCAGGAAGGTGAAGCCGAGCAAAAAGAGCAGATGCCATGTACGCAGTGCCATGGCATCGATGATACCGAAGGAGTTTGCCACGACCTGGAAGGCAGCCCACACCAAAAAAAGAATGGTGGTCAGGCTTCCAAGCGGTCCTGTGAAGGTGCGAAGTTTGCTGTCAGGTTCTTTCTCGTCGAGAAGCTGTTGTGCCTTGATCTCTTCTGCAGTCAGTGCTGCAGAGGTATGTTGTTCCATTGCGTTACCCCAAACGTTCCCTCAAATGTATTGGGTGTTACATTTTTTGTCAATTTGGATATGCAAAAATATGTATATTGATGAGTGTTTTATGCAGAAAAGCATGAGGGATACAAAACCTCTTCTCGGCACATTGATCAGATGGTGCATGATTCTTCAACCAGACAGATCAGAATTGTGGTATAAATGACACAAATGAATAATCAAGCACAGGGAGTTCTCATGGAGTATCGTATTCAGAGCAAGGAACACCTCAAGGAGTTATGGACCAACATCTACAATACGGAAGGAAAACCTGACTGGTCACATATTCTTCCCTACTACGATGATGCCATCTATTTCTGTGACAGTGTGCAGAAAATTCATGGCATTGAGGATTTCAAAGCAATGACCGAACGCCTGATAGCGCGCTCGGAAAATCTGAGGATGGATGTTAAAAACACAGCCGCAAACGGCAATGTCCTGTTCATGGAGTGGGAGATGAGCCTGAGCTTCAAGAAGTATCCGAACTCTTCCATTTTCGGTTCAAGCAGGGTGACGCTCAACGACGAGGGCAAGATCATTGAGCAACGGGACTACTATGACCTATGGGGAGATATCTTTGACAACATTCCCCGTTTCAACAAGGCCTATCGGAAGTTCATGAGAAAGAAGTTTGGTTGAGGAAGGCACCTATGAATCCCTATTGGAAAGAGTATGAGTGGTCGAATATTGCAGCGATGCTCAAGAACAACAAGGCAAATCCCAAGCAAGAAAGCAAAGACTTTGCGGGTAAGCTGGTGGTCATCACCGGTGCAACTTCAGGCATAGGGTATGAGACCGCCCACCTGTATGCCGGTCATGGAGCCAATGTGCTGATGATCAACCGCAACAAGGAGAAGTCCGAATTTCTGAAACAGGAGCTCGAGCAAACCTATCAGATTACCTGTACCTATTTTCTTGCTGATTTTTCCCATCTCAAGGAGATTCATGCAGCTGCCGAGATGCTGGCCCAGCTTCCTCTACCTATTGATGTCCTGATCCACAATGCCGGAGTGTACAACACGAAGCTGAAATTCACTGACGATGATATTGAGGAGGTGTTCCAGGTGAATTACCTCGCCTCCTTCATCATCACCTACCGTCTGATGGAGAAGCTGAAGGGCCAAGAGAAGGCGAGAATCATCTATGTGAATTCAGAGGGGCATCGCTTTGCCCTTGCCGGCTTGCAGCTGGATGACCTGCGTTGGCAGAAGCAGCACTACACCGGACTGAAGAGCTATGGGTCTGCAAAGACAGCGCAATTGCTCTCTTTGTTTCCTTTCGCCAAGGTGTTTGAGGGAAGTGCTGTTACGATCAATGCCATGCATCCGGGGGATGTAAAGACAAACATGGGGGAGAACAACGGAAATCTCTACCGCTTTTTCAAGCACCACATGGTCAACCCGAAATCCCGTTCTCCCAAGCTCTCAGCCCAAGCTCTCTACTATCTAGGGGTATCAGATGAGGTACGAGAAACTACAGGGAAGTTTTTCAACTTCACCACCCTCGAGACTCCTGCACCCCATGCACTTGACGAAGCGGTGGCAGAGAAGCTGTGGGAGCGGAGTGTGGAGATGATAGGGATCGGTGCTGCAACTCTCTGAATACAAAAAACTCACCGGTATCCTTACTGGTGAGTTAGTTTGTAAAACATTATAATGTAGAGAATACTGCCGAAAGCGGGCAAAACTCACGCAAATTCCACATTCCTGTCTTTTCCGACATAATCGAAGCCGCCTCAAGCCCCCTGATTTTCTCCTAACTTTGAGCAAGTTATACTCAATATCTGGCGTGTACACTATACGCAAATGTACACTGTCTCGTTACCTCCAATCATGCAGATTCTCTTGTCAAAAGACTAAACTTTTGCATAGAGGATGCTATGAGTACAGTAGTTGACGACAGGCTTGGAAGGACAATATACGCAGATAATATCAAATTGGTGAAGGGCGTTTCAAGGAAGACACCCTCCTCTTCGCTTGAGCGTGCGGGCCTTCAGATTCTTGCAGTTGACCGTAGTGACCTGTATTCACAGCTCCGCTTGATGGGTTCCGACAACATTATCACGCCTTTGGAGAAGAAGGCGCTTGAGCGGGAGTGGATCAGTCTCAACTCTTCCCTAGCTTCCACCATCCAGAAGATCGGTGAGTACGATATCAGTGAAGATACCACCACGCTTGAGATGTACGAAGCTTTCCACGCTCTTGAGACTTTCCTTGCCATTGTCCTTGACCTTACCAAGATGGAGTCAAATACCGACATAACCAACCTCGGAAACATCAAGGACTTTTTCCAAGCCTACTATGACAGCAAGACTATTGTTGATGAGCGCATCTTCAGACTTGAGACCGGGTTGCTCAGTGGTCTTGATTACAGGACCAAGTATACCGTAGCGATTAATAGCTCCACCGGGGCATTCGCTCCTGCTGATGGCTCTGACACTACGCTCCGGGTTTCTGTCCACCATGAGGGTGTCGATGTTACGGACAACTATCTTGATTCTGAATTTACGTGGCACAGAATCACCGAAGACAGGGCCTTGGACGCTTCCTGGAGATTAGGCCAGAGCCTTTCGGGGAAGACCCTCACCATCAACAAGGACGACCTCGTTTCCAAAGCAGCTACATTCGGCTGCACCTTCAAACATTTTTACAGCGACACCATGTATTTCCAGAGTGTTGGTCATATCAGTCTTTCGGAAGAAATTCCCGCTGAGGACGCTATCTCTGTGCAGATATTCTCCTCCAATGGGGACACCTTCAGATCGGGACAATGCTACACGACCATGACCGCAATCGTGTGGCAAGGCAAAGAGGATATCACTCACACGCTGGACGAATCGAAATTCAACTGGAGCCGAAACAGTGGGGACCCCATCGCTGATGAGCAGTGGAATACCTCAAGCAAGGCCGTTGGAAGGAAGAGTATTCTGCTCACCCCCGATGATGTAAGCAGTCGCTCTGTCTTTGTATGTGACGTTGACCTATAGGAGAAAAAGGATATGGCAAAAGCTTCAGGCTCTTTTACGATTATGGACTACAACGATGGGATTACCCTGCTTGGAAGCATTGAGGCAAACCATCCTCGTACCGTCCTGTATGATACCGCTACCCAGACTTACAATCCGTCATGGGCTACCACTGCTCTCTCTCTTACTCCCAAGCTGACCAAAGCGGGGGGTGCTACCGACCTAATTGCAACCCTTGTATCGGGTGTCTGGAAGAGGCGAATTGCAGGAGGTAGCTGGGCTGACGTGGTAACAGGCTCCAATGGGGAAACCATTGCTGCTTCCACCAAGATTCTCACCGTCAACCAAGACAAGATGACAGGGAGTATCTGGCAGGTCGAGTACAAGTTCGTTGCTCTCTATCACGACCCCATCCTCAATGTTGACCTCACCTATGAGATGGTCATCTCTTTCAACCGGGTAGCAAACGGTACCTCCTTCGTTGTTGCAAGGGCTTTTGCTCCTTCTGGCAACCAGTTCAAGAACAGCCTCCCTGCAAGCCTTCCCATCAAGGCAGAGCTTCTCAGAGGGACTACCGCTGATACCACCAGTCTCACCTATGTTTGGGAGAAGACCACCAATGGTTCCACTTGGACCGTGGTATCCGGGCAGACAACCAACACCCTTACCGTCACCCCTGCAATGGTAGATAGCTTTGCAATGTTCCGCTGCAAGATCACTGACACTGACGCTTCGTCCGACACACATAGCCAGACGTTCATCTCTGAGGGAATAACGATTCTTGATGTGAGCGACCCTTATCAGGTGGTGGTGCATTCCAGTGCCGGAAACTTTTTTGTGAATGGTACAGGGAGCACTGTGCTGACTGCAAAGGTCTACCAGAACGAAGCAGAGATCGATGCGGCGGGGACAACCCTCTCTTACTCGTGGACTGCAACCAACAAGGATGGGACCAACATCACCAGCGTTGGTGGTATCACCTTCCCGAAATCCGGCAAGACACTCACTGTCACCCACGACATGGTAAGCGTTAAAGCCTCGTTCTTCTGTGAAGTAAACTGAGGAGGGTACATGAAGGCTTCTGCATCGATCACTCTGAGCCATGTTGTTGATGGACTTACAACGTTCTACCAATACGCAAAGAACACCAGCAACATCACCGCCCCTACAACAGGGTGGTCCACAACCATACCTTCAAGTGAACCTAACAAGTTCATCTGGAGACGTGAGGGAATGGCTCGGAGTATCGGTGAGGTGTCTTCCTGGAGCACACCGATGTGCCTTACCGGGGCAACAGGTAGTTCTGGTTCTCCCGGTGCCCAAGGGCCGAAGGGCGATACAGGTTCTACTGGACCCCAAGGACCTCAAGGCAATGCTGGGGCTACTGGTCCTCAAGGCCCAAAAGGGGATACAGGATCGCAAGGGCCGCAAGGTCCCCAGGGACCGATGGGCAATCCTGGGCAACTTGGCTTATATGCAAATGGCACCACCTTGTATCTCAAGGGATTCGCTGATGATGGGACGCTTACTGCCCCTACCGGGAATATATACGGTGATGGACAGAGGCTTGTTGTCCCTGCTTATTCTCAAGCGCTCACCGCTGACGGGCAGGGTTATGTCACCTTCAATGGTAGTACAGTGCAATTCGCAAAACTTGTGGCTGATGGCACTTCCAAGCGGTGGATTCCCTACAATGGAGGCTCTTCCATTGGAAAAGGCTTCTGGGTAATTGGCTCGTTCACCAAGAACGGCTCTTCCATCTACAACCTCCAGATGGTGTTCCCAGAAAGGTCACAGCAGTTTGAGCGCTCACACTTCATGGATATCCTTGCAAGTGGGGACATGAAGAACATTAATAAATGGGCAGAAGCGAATGGTGTCGCACAGGTCTTTGAGAAGATTGCTGTATATGAAGCTTTCTTCAATACAATCTTTGCGAACGAGGCTTTTGCAAGTTTTGTTGAATCCAATTATATCAATGTGAAGCAAGCAATTTATGCTAGATATTCGCAGAACGGAAATGCACCAGATAGCGGGAGAGGATTCTATCTGGACAAGGATGGTGTGTTCAAAGCGGTATCTGCTGAACTGGTAGACGCTACAATATCTGGCTCTTTCACATCGCAAGAGTTTTCAACACAGAAATCAAATGATTCAGTAGTAACCATTAATAAGTCTTACTCTTTGGAATGGTACAACCCTCACCGTGCGATTGATTTCTTTTGGAACGAAATTAATCCATTGCTTGTTAACCAAGGACCATCGGGATCATGGACAGAAATATATACCGCAAGTATTGGTGGGACGTTCTTAGGTACTCCATTTACCCAATACAAATTTTGGACAGACTGGTCAGAGGGGAGTCGTGCAATTCGATTCTATCATACCAGGGTGCAAGGAGGTGTTTTAGAGATTATTCACACTGTGAATTCCACCCCCCCAGCTGGAATGACAAGAATTGAAGAGTGGCATAATAAGGTAGATAGAACACTAATCAGTTATCAAGGAAAGTCTTTTGACAGCAATTCACATTTGATATCCTCAAAAATCCCATATTCAGACTTTGTAAGAGTCAGTTGAATTTTTTCCACTGGGAGTCAACAGAAAACTTGCCGGCTATGGGCAACTGAATAATTGCCACTTCCCCCCAGAATTCTCTACTGTGTTGATAACTACATCGCACAAGGAGAATTCATGAAGAGAAGTGACGCACAAGTTATAGTATCACAAGCTCAGGAAGAGTTGAAGAAACAAGGCAAGGATCCATGGAATATCAGCTTGCTGTCCATGCTGACAGGGATAAGCCGGCCGACCCTGAGGAAGTATAAGACCGAGGGATTCATCCACACGCATGGGAACAAGGGCAGGAGACGTCCTTCAAAGCTGCAAGGCTTCCAGAAACTGATTGATGAGCTTCTGTCCAAAGGGGTCAGCAACAGCGATGTTGTTTTTTCGAAGGCGAGGAAGGCCGGTTACCGTGGAGGCCTGACCACAATCAAGGTATACATTGCAAAAAACAAGCACCTTTGTCCCAACACGGTACGTACTTACAAGGTGGAAAAGGGCAACCGCGGAAGACGCTACCAGCTGGGGGCCGGGGATTGCTTCCAGATGGACTGGGGCTTTGTAAACACGATTGACAGCCAGGGCCACTTGCAAAAGCTGGCGTGTTTCGTGATGGTCTGCGGGCATTGCGGGAAGCGGTACGTGGAATTCTTCACGAACGCAAGGCAGGAGAACCTGTTCATCGGGATGATTCACGGATTTGCGTATCTTGGTGGTATTCCCGAAAGGGTCATGACCGACAACATGAAGAGCGTATGCATCTCAAGGTCAGGGGCAACCATCAACTGGAATGAGAAATACCGGGATTTCATGCTGTTGCTGGGCTTTTCGACAACCCTGAACAAACCCTACCATGCTTTTACCAAAGGCCGTGTGGAGCGGCTCGTAAGGTATGTAAAAGACAATCTCGTACCCGGAATTGAATATGCGCACCTGGGAGACCTGAACCAGCAAGCACTGCAATGGTGCAATGAGAAAAATGGATTGGAGCACCGCGGCCTTCATTGCATTCCCAATGAGCGGCATGCGGGGGAATCCTTCTCCGCTCTGCCTGCTGAAAAGGTCCTGTTCCCCTACCTGGCGCCGGAGCGAAGCATATCGTTCGATGGGATGGTGAATTATGAGGGTTGCCGCTACGGGATTCCCATCACCTACCAAAGGAAGACATTGCGAATTCAGCGCGAGGGGGGCTTCGTGACACTGCATAGTCATGAGGGAGAGGTGCTGTCCTCCTTTGCCTTGGACTGGGTGACCCGGGAATACTACTGTGAAAATCAGTGGGATCTTCCCTCAGAGCAACCGGAGGAACAGCCCAGCCAGCCCCCCCGTCCTGTTGTGATGCGCCAATGCAATCCCCTTCATGCCTCATTGGCAGGTGATGACATCGACTTGAGCATCTATGACCGGATAGTGTCGCAAATGGGAGGTGAGCAGAATGCATGACCTCTATGTCGATATTGCCAAGAGACTGAATGACCTGGGGGTGAGGATTGAGGAATGCGAGGTCGCCGCTGCTGCAAAGGAGAGCAAGGCCGACCATTCGGCACTCATGCTGACCGATCGTGTACTCTCACTTGCGTTGCAGAAAAAGAATGAGCGTACGGTGGAAACCCTGCGCAAGTTCAGCAGGATTCCCGTCCACAAACGGCTGGAGGACTTTGATTTTTCATTCCAACCTACCATCGATGAGAAGCAGATCAGGCGCTTGGCGACTCTGGGTTTCGTCCATGCACGGGAGAATATCCTTCTCATAGGACCTCCTGGCTGCGGAAAGTCACATCTAGCTATTTCCTTTGCCGAGCTATGCATAGACCAAGGAATGAGAGCGTACTACATCACCATGTCTGACCTCGCGATGAAGCTTGCCGAGGCCAAGAAAGCTGGAAAGCTGAAGCGGGTGATGGCAAGCCTAATGCGCCCATCATTGCTGGTAATTGATGAATTGGGTTACGACCATCTGGATTTGGAAGCATCCGAACTTATTTTTAAACTTGTGGCAGCACGCTATGAGCAGAAAAGCATCGTGGTGACAAGCAACTTCCCAATCTCTCGCTGGTCGGAGGTGTTTGGCAGTGATGCTCTTACACAGGTCATTGCAGACAGGCTCATCCATCATGCTGAGATTATCAACATCAAAGGAAAAAGTTATCGCTTGAAGGACCATCTTTAGGCGTTTGAAGCCGATGGTTGGGAGAAGTGGAAAAATTTTAATTGGCGATGTAGTGGAAACATTTCTCCTGACTATCGGTGGCAACTTTTAGACTGACGCTAACAAC
>Ga0265295_1001737_pt1 | contig 37221 bp, 38 predicted proteins | sample Munlansysbiofilm_FD_192503 | JGI IMG/M metagenome (GOLD analysis project Ga0265295, IMG submission 192503) | Leachate microbial communities from a municipal landfill in Southern Ontario, Canada - Methane capture system biofilm | ecosystem: Engineered > Solid waste > Landfill > Unclassified ... | reverse complement strand
TACAAACTCGAGGTTTATGCAGGCAACCAGCTGCTCCTTCCGATTTTCTTCCAAAACCATGATAACCAGTTTTTGCATCATGGCAAGAAGAATTTACTTGACAATTAATAGAGTAACAACAGGACTTAGGCTGTGGAGGTTGCAACGTGTTCTATCTGAAATTACGTGCCTACGGCACTCCTTGGGGTATTTGTTGTGGGATTGCCATCTGAAAGCAGGGCTTTCATACAGCGTTTGCTTTCACGCACCGGCTGAAGCAGGTGCTACGGGTTACTCCTTGGTTAACATAGCTTTGTAGTAAGTGGCTTGCTCAGAATTCCCCATCTTCTCATAGATATCTATTAGATTATTGAGGGTGATGATCGTATTGGGATGCTGGGGACCCAGCAAGGTATCACAGATCTGTAAAGCCCTTAGAAACAAGGGTTCGGTTTCAGCATACTTGCCTTGTGCCTTATAGACGGTGGCCAGATTATTCAGCGAAATTGCCGTTTCCAGGTAGCCGTCACCCAAGACATCCTCCCTGATCTGCAGCGAACGCAAAGACAAGGGTTCGGCCTGGGCATAATGCCCTTGAGCGTAGTACAGGCCAGCCAAATTCCCCAAGGAAGTTGCGGTATCGGGATGCTGAGCACCCAGGATCTGTTCGTTGATCTTAAGTGCCTGCAGATATATGGGTTCGGCCTCACTATACTTGCCCTGGGCCTTATACAAATGCGCCAGATTGTTCAGCGTAGTTGCCAAATCGGGATGCTCTGCCCCCAAAGTCTGCTGGGTGATCTGTAGCGCCTGCAAATATAAGGGTTCAGCCTGGGCGTATTTGTTTTGAGCTTTGTACAAATCTGCCAGATGGTGCAATGAAACTGCCGTATCACGATGCTCTGTACCCAAGGCCTGCTCCATGATCTGATGTGCCTGTAGCAGCAAGGGCTCAGCTTCAGCATACCGGCCTTGAGCCCAGTACAGATTTGCCAGATTTCCCAGCGAATATGCCGTATTAGGATGCTCTGCACCCAGGATCTGCTCCTTGATTTTGAGCGCGCGCAGATGCAGAGGCTCGGCCTTATCGTACCGGCCTTGAGCTTGATAAAATACGGCCAGATTGTTTAGAGTGGTCGCCGTGTCTGCATGCTCTCTGCCCAGAACCAGCTCTCTGATCTGAAGTGCCTGCAAATACAAGGGTTCTGCTTTAGCATACTGGCCTTGAGCTTGATACAGGTTCGCCAGATTGTGTAGCGAATCTGCCGTATCCGGATGTCCAGCACCCAGGACGCTCTCTCTGATCTGAAGCGCTTTGCCCAGATAGTGAGAGGCTTGGGAGAAGTCATATTTAGCATAGAACCAACATCCGGCTTGATCATAATAGGATGCGGCTTTTTCCTTGAGCCCAGCCCGGTCAAAATGCAGGGCAATCTCCTGCGCATTCTCCTGCAGACGATCCTGATAGACTATCTCCATGGCTTCCCCTGCACACTGGTGCAGATGCTTCAGCCTGGTGCTCAGCAGGCTTTGATAGCTGATGTCTTTGATCAGGATGTGGCTAAAGATATAGCGCAGTTCGTGCATTTCCTTCCAGATCAGGTTATCCTTGCCAATTTCGAGTTCAGCTTTCAAATCGGCAGCAAGCATTTGGGAGAGGATGCTCACATCAAATTCCAGGCCCAGGACGCAGGCGCCATAGAGGCAGTCCTTAACGCTTTGGCTGAGGCGGTCGATGCGGCTGCTGATGATATCGCTGATGCTGAAGGTGCTGATGTGGCCCAGCTCTTTGACGATTTCGCCTTTGTCGTTTACGCTGCCTGTCTCCAAAAGATAGAAGGCCAATTGTTCGATAAAAAGGGGATTGCCCATGGAGCGGGCAAAGATCAGTTCGTTGGTTGCTTCCGGAACTTCGGACAGGCGCATGATGCCTTTTGTGAGTGCGTGGCTGCCATCAGCATCCAGGGAATCCAGATCCAGATCATGGCGCTGGTGCCTGGGAAGACACAGCTCCACCTTGCTGCCATCGTTCTGATAACGGCAGGGGCAGACAATAATTAGCGGGCTGATTTCTGCAGCACTGAGGGCCTGAAAGTATTCCCGGCTTTGCTCATCCAGCCATTGGCCATCATCCAGATGGATCAAAACTGGCTTAATTTGCAGGAGTTTGCGGATAAAATAGACCCAGGCTGACTTAAGTTGAACAGGTCTTTCTTCGGCTGGTAACTTGCTCCAGATAGATCCTTCCCATCCATAGCTTAGCAGCGAGGCCAGGATGGATTCGATGCGCTGCATTTCAGTATCTTGCGGAGAAATCTGGCTCCATAGCGCGCGGAACATCGCGATTCCGGCCTCCCGGGGCAAGACCGGATTGTAATAGAAATGAGCCCGGACAATCTGCTTAACGGCCTCCAGTGACTTTTTGAGGATAAGATCGCAATTGAGCTGATACTTGTAGCAAGCCTGGCCTGACTGAGAACCCGGATTGCCATAGGGAGCCAAGGCTTCAGATACCAAACGGCTCTTGCCGATGCCGGCATCGCCATTGACATAGATAATCACGTTCTCTGGGGAGGCCAAAACCTGATCGATCTGAGCTCTTATCACTGCAATTTCAGCTTCCCTGCCCACAAAAGGACTGGCTTCATGCGTCTGGATTTGAACGGGGCGTTTGAGCCGGTAATAGCGGATGGGCTCAGCTATTCCCTTCAGATTCAGGGAGCCCAGATAGGCAAAATCAAAGGCGGAATGCAGCTCCTGCCAGAGATAAGAATCTGCCAAAACCTCGCCAGGTCTGGCTTTGCTCATGAGGCGTGAGGCCAGATTAACCGGTGAGCCCAAAGCGGTATATTCACGCACCTTGCCACTGCCGGTATAAGCGGCGATCACAGAGCCGCAACTGAGGCCCAGCGCAAGCTCTGGAATATCCTCCACTGTTTCCAGGGCAAAATTGCAGATGCGTTCCAGAGTGCGATCCTCGCTACGGGGTATGCCAAAGAGGATCAGCGCCAGGAGTCCTTTGTCCGTGGCATCATATTTATTGATGAAGCCGCCATATTTATCAGCCAAAATCTGTAAAAGGGTGACTGCCGCCTCTCTTTCTGCAGTGGGGATGCCTTCCAGATTGACAAAGCAAAAAGCAGCCGAGCGAATTTCGGGCTGGAAGGTCTCGCTGTGGTATTTGGGATTGAGGAAAAGGGCGAGGGCAGGAAGATGGTCTTGGCCGTTATCGGGCCGCTTACCAGAGGAACAATGCACAGGGCGCTTTAGTCTATCCTCTATAAAACTTGCAGCCAGAACAAAGCCCTGGGGCTGGCTGGGGATAAAAATGTCGGCATCAATTTCTGCTACTGCCTCAGCAGAAAAGATGATCTCCTGCTTTAGTTCGGAGAGCTCCGCCAGGGCTTTTAGCGGCTGGCCATAGAACACGTATTCGTTTTGCAGGTCATTGGCATAGATCTGCCAGAAGATCTCAGCATAACTAACGGTTTGCCTTACAGTAAGCGCAAAATCACCGCTGGAGCAATGGTAATCGCCCTGATCCCGGAAAAACCTGATGATCTCAAGCCCGGCCTCAAGAGCTCTATTCTGGTCACTGTCTGCCTCGTTGCCATCAGGGAAAACGGCACAGAAAGCATCTCCCGCAAAGAGCGTCACAAAGCCGCCGTAGCACTCCACAAGCCGGATCGGCTCTTTAAACACGAAGTCCAGGAATATGCTCAGCTCTTCGGCGCCCTGTTTGCCGTACTTTTGAAACTCTGTACTGATGGGGGTAAAATCAGCAATATCAATAAGTAAGGCGAAGCCCTTGAAGCCGCCTGAGAGCTTTTGCTGGGCTTGCATCTGTAAAATGAACTCTGGTATATAGCGAATCATAATCTCTCCCGGAGTGCTGCTCTTGAAATAAAAACGGGTTCATGTCTTCGGGTCGGTCAAGGAACGATGTTTGTTCCAAGTACTCTGTTTCTGCATAAGCAGATTCATCCTGCTACGATGTATCTGCTGATGCTTTTGAGGTCAAGAATTATCTTTTAGAAGAGGGTTGAGAAGGCTGAGAGGGTTGAGAAGGTTGAGAGGGCTGAGAGGGTTGAGAGGGTTGAGAAGGTTGAGAGGGTTGATTTGAGGCGCTGTGCAGATCTCCATACAGCGGTTCAGGCAATCTCACGGAAATCTGGGATATATAAGTTTTTCCGCAGACTTTTCGCAGGCACGGCGTCCTGCACTACGATAAAACCTCAAATATAGGTGTAGGCGGAACAGGAGTCCGCCACTACGATAAAACCTTAAAACGCTAAAACGTTAAAACCTCTTTTAATCCAATAAATCCAGCCCATCCGCCCGATCTGTGTTCTATGTGAAAAGACCTTTAGCAGATCTTTCGCAGGCCCGGCGTCCTGCGCTACGAAGGGAGTTCTGTGCTACAGCGGTTTACATTGACAAAAACAGGCTGTTCAAAATGCTGGAACAAATAGTATTTAAAGGCAGTAATCAATGAGAAAATATATAGTATCCATCCTGGGACGCCCCAACGTGGGCAAATCGACTTTATTCAACCGGCTCTGTCGCAAGCGTGTAGCCATAGTTGATTTTGAAGCTGGCGTTACGCGCGACCGCAAGTATGAAGATGTAGAGTGGAATGGCAAGGTCTTCAAGATTATCGATACCGGTGGCATCGTGTATAGCAGCGATGAGCCCATGGATAAAATGATCATGCATCAGGCGCTTTTGGCTGTGGATGAAAGTGATGTGATCATTTTCATGGTGGATGCGCAGACTGGAACCACCGATCTGGATCAGGCCATCGCCAAGATTCTCTTCCCGCACAGAGACAAGGTGCTGCTAACGGCAAACAAAGCCGATAGCGAAAAGCATGAATGGGAAGTATATGACTTTCTGCAACTGGGCTTTGGGGATGCTTTCCCGATTTCGGCATCGCATGGTAGAAATACCGGAGACTTTTTGGATGCCCTGGTCAGAATGATGCCGGATACTTTGGATGCAAATTATGATGAAAAAGAGGAAGATAAGACCACGCGCATCGCTGTGGTGGGCAAGCCAAATGTGGGGAAATCTTCGATCATAAACGCACTTTTAGGTGACGAAAAACTGATCGTTACCGATATCCCGGGTACCACGCGGGATAGCATAGACACCGTATTCCGCTATCATGGCAAGGAATACATCCTGGTGGATACCGCAGGCCTCAGACGCAAAACCAAGGTGACTTACGGGGTGGAATATTTCAGCACGATGCGCACCATCGAGGCTGTGGATAGGAGCGACATCGTGATTCTGGTGCTGGCAGCGAATGAACCGATCTCTACACAAGACCTCAAGATTGCCTCTTATGCACAGCGCAAGACGAAAGATCTGCTCATCGTCTATAACAAATGGGACTTGGTGGAAAAAGACACCGGCACCACCGGTGAGTTTATCAAAGACCTGCATGAAGAGATGTCTTTTGTGCAATACGCGCCCGTAATCTTTATCTCTGCCAAAACCCATCAGCGCATTCACAAACTGATGGAAAGCGTGGCGCAGATCGAAGAAGAAAGCAAAAAGCGTATTCCCACTTCTGAACTGAACCGCTTTATGGAAACCGTAATCGCACGGCGCCCTCCCACGCATCCTACCGGCAAGCATGTGAAGATATTTTACATTACCCAGGTCGCAGTACAGCCACCCATCTTTATCTTTTTCTGCAATGCCCCGGGCCTGATTACCGAAAACTATCGTAAATTCTTGAACAATCAACTGCGGGAAGTATTTAAGTTTACCGGAGTATCCATCAAACTGATTTTTAAAGGCAGAGACAAAGAGGAAGACGAGAAATAATGGATCCTAAATATTGGATGCCTGTGGTAGCCTACCTGCTGGGTAGCATCCCGGTGGGCTGGATAGTGGCCAGACTCTTTTACAAGAAGGATATCCGCACAGAAGGCAGTGGCAATATCGGCGCGACCAATGCCCTGAGGATCTTTGGCACCACAGTGGGCGTAACCGTGCTGGTGCTGGATATGTTGAAAGGGGTGATCGCAGTACTTTTGGCAGGCCATTTCTTTACTGCGTCGCATCCTTTGGTCCCCATCTGCGGACTTTTGGCCATCCTGGGACACGTCTTCCCCATCTGGTTGAAATTCAAAGGGGGCAAGGGAGTGGCGACAGCGGGAGGAGTATTTCTGGCGCTGGCACCTCTCAGCCTGCTTTTTGCCCTGATCAGCTTTGTGCTGGTAGTGGCGAGAACCCGCTATGTCTCTCTGGGCTCGATAGTAGGAGCCTGTGTCTTTGGCCTCAGCATCGTAATCTTTCAGATATTAGGTCAAGAAATCAATTGGGCTTTGCTGGCTTTGGCAGTCATTGTGGTCTTGATGATCATCATAAAACATCGACAAAACATCCAGCGCCTGTGGCAAGGCCAGGAAAACAAAATTAGTTTTAAGAAAAAAGGACAATCCTGATGTGCGGAATATTTGGTGTATTCGGTAACCCCAATGCCGCCAGGCTGACGTCTTTGGGGCTATTTGCGATCCAACACAGGGGGCAGGAAAGCTGTGGGATGGCGGTCTCTGATGGCAAGGTGATCCGTCTGCGCAAAAAGATGGGCTTGATTAAAGAGGTATTTACAGAATCAGAGCTGGACCAGCTACCTGGGAGTATAGCCATCGGGCATGTACGCTATCCCACCAAAGGCTCTGCCACCGAGTTCAATACCCAGCCACATTTGGTGGAGACTTTGGCCGGACCTACCTACGCTCTGGCTTCCAATGGTGATATCGTTAATTATCACGCGATGCGCCGCTTTTTGGAAGATCATAATGTTTATTTCAAAAGCGATAACGATGGTGAACTCTTGGTGAAATACATCGCCTATCAGGTGATGCGCCAGGGAGATGGCATCATCGAAGCCATTCGCCACATGATGCGCGATATCAAAGGCGCGTATTCCACAGTGCTCTGCACCCGGGACGCGCTGTATATGTTCCGGGATCCGCACAGCATCCGCCCCATGGTCTGGGGAAAAATGCAGGACGGGACTGTGGTGGTGGCCTCCGAAAGCTGCACCCTGGATACTCTGGAAGCCACTGACCGGCAGGAAATCCCCTCGGCAGGCATCATCAAAGTGAGCGATGAAGGCATCCGGGTGATCGAAAACGATCCCGCTCTGTATCGCAGTGTGCCCAATCCACGGCATTGTATCTTTGAACAGATCTATTTCTCGCGACCGGATAGCTATCACTTTGGCGAGGATGTATTCCGGGTAAGAGAGGCTTTGGGCGCTGCTCTGGCCAGGGCCGATCATGGCCTGAAAGCCGATTATGTGGTACCTGTGCCGGACTCTGCAAATTTCATCGGTTTGGGCTATAGCAATGAAGCTAAAATCCCCCTTTCTCTGGGACTGATCCGCAATCACTACATCGGCCGCACCTTCATCAAACCGGAACAGACTATTCGCGATGAAAGCGTGCGCCAAAAATTTAACCTGCTGCCAAATTTCTTCAAAGACAAGAGCGTGGTGCTGATCGATGACAGCATTGTGCGCGGAACCACGATCCGTAAGATAGTGGAATTGATCAAGCATGCCGGGGTAAAAGAGGTGCATCTGCGCATCGGCAGTCCCCAGGTGAAATACAGCTGCTATTATGGCATTGATACTCCCTCCAAAGAGGAATTGATCGCCAATAGATTCGATCTGGAGCAGATTCGCCAGCGCACCGGAGTGGATAGCCTGAAATTCTTGGAGATAAACGACTTGCGCACCTGCGTGCAAAAGCCGGAAGATTACTGTTATGCCTGCTTCAATGGAGATTATCCCTTGGGCGTGGCTGGAGACTAAAGATGAAAGAGCTGATCAAGAAGATCTGGAGAAAAAAGGTTATCGTCTTGGGCGATATGATGTTGGACAGCTATCAATGGGGCAAGGTGGATCGCATCTCCCCCGAAGCGCCGGTTCCCATCATCGCTATCGACAAAGAAGAATACCGCTTGGGCGGCGCGGCAAATGTGGCACTAAACCTCGCTGCTTTGGGCGCACAGGCCTATCCCATCGGTGTGGTGGGCAATGGACCCAATGCCAAAACAATGCGCAAACTCTTTAGACAAAATAAATTGGATGTCGAAGGCCTGATCCCAGAGAAAGGGCGTAAGACTACTATTAAAACCCGCATTCTGGCGGTAAACCAGCAGATCGTAAGGATCGATATCGAAGATAGCTCCTGGATTTCAATTGATACAGAAAATGAGATCTTAGGTAAAATCGCAGCGCAGATTAAAACTGCTGACCTCATGATCATCGAAGACTATAACAAGGGCCTGATGAGTGAAAGACTGATCGATGAAACCTTGAAGCTTTGCAAAGCACACCAGGTGCCCGTGGCGGTGGATCCCAAACAAAAGAACTTCTTCGCCTATCAGGAAGTCGATATTTTTAAGCCCAACTATCTGGAGCTGCAGAACAATCTGGGCGTCAAGTTTGAAAGCGAAGAGGACTTTTTTGCCGGAGCAGCAAAGAGCCTCGAGCTCTTAAAATGCAAATATCTGGTAGTGACCCATGGAGCCAAGGGCATGTACATCTTCAGCAAAGACTCTATCGCCTTGCATCTGCCCACCTTTGCCCGTGAGGTGTATGACGTCTCCGGAGCCGGGGACACGGTGATCAGCGCCCTCGCTCTGGCCTATAGCACTGGAGCGGAAATCAAACAAGCGGCAGCCTTTGCCAATCATGCCGCAGCCGTGGTTTGCGGAAAATTGGGCACGGCAACTGCAAACAGTCAGGAGATCTTAGCAAGCTATGAAACTCATAGATAAGATCGTCCCCGGCATTGAGATAGCGGATATAAGCGAAGATTTGCACTTGTCTGGCCAGCAGATCGTTTTTACCAATGGCTGTTTTGACATCATCCATGCCGGACATGTTGCTTATTTATCCCAGGCTAAGGCATTGGGAGACATCCTGATCGTAGGGCTCAATAGTGATGCCTCGGTAAAGCGTCTTAAGGGAGATGGCCGTCCCATAAATACTCAGCAAGACCGGGCGCTGGTTTTGGCGGCATTCAGTTTTGTAGATTACGTGGTTATTTTTGAGCAAAATACGCCTCTTGCACTGATCAAAGAAGTGGAGCCGGACATCCTGGTGAAAGGTGGAGACTGGCAGACCCATCAGATCGTGGGCTCTGATCTCGTGTTGGAGAGAGGCGGCAAAGTGCTGTCTTTGAACTTTGTGGAAGGTTTATCCACTACCGGTATCTTAGAGAGACTTAAGGGGTAAGTATGCCAGACGAAGAGACCCAAGAAATTCAAGACAAGGGGATGGTCACCGCTTTTGCCAATGGCATCGCAAGCGTGGAAATCGTGCGCGGTGGAGGCTGCAATAGCTGTAGCCTGCATGGCATCTGCTTTTCCAAAAACACTCCCGCCGTGTTTCAGATCCCCACCCAGATTCCCCTGGTGGTGGGAGATGAAGTGGAGCTGAACGTATCCGCAGAAGGCAGGGTGCTGGCCAGCCTTTTGGTCTTTGGTCTGCCCGTGCTCTTTCTGATGTTGGGCTTCCTGCTGGCAAACCAGTTTCTGGCGGAATTGCCGAGCATAATCCTTGCTTTTTTGGCAATGGGGCTTAGCTTTTTCATTATCAGATGCTTTGATAAGAAATGGAATCAGAGATTCCAAATCGAGATTGTGAGGAAATTGTGAAGATAAGTTTGAATGAGATGGTGTTCTATGGATTTCACGGAGTTCACGTGGAAGAACGCAGTCTGGGACAGCGCTTTGTGGTATCCGCCACCCTTTATACAGACGATGATCTGGATAGCGCAATTCGTAATCTGGAAGACACTGTAGATTACACCAAGGTCTATGCCGTGATCCGTGAGATCATGGAAAGCAAGCAATTTCAATTGCTGGAAAGCTGCGCCAATACCATTGCCGATCAATTGATTCAGGATTTTGCCCTGCTTACAAAGCTAAAGATATGCATCCAAAAGCCTTCCGTGCCTATACAGGGCAGCCTGAAGAGTGTGGAAGTAGAGATATGCAGGCGCCGGCACTGATCTATTACTTGCTTTTGGGATCAAACATGAATGATCCCGCCAGGCAGCTCAAGCTTGCCCTGCAGCATATTGCTGCGCTTCCGGAGCTAAGAGTATTGGACAAATCCAGCCTCAAACGCACCAAGCCCTATGGCAATGAGGATCAGGATGATTTTTACAACCAGGTGTTGAAGCTGGAAAGCACGCTTGATCCCCAAACCGTGATGGCCAGCCTGCTGAAGATCGAAGCAGAGATGGGACGCCAGCGCGGGCAAATATGGGGGCCGCGCATCATAGATATAGACATTCTTTTGATCCAAGATATGATCATTGAAACCCAGAATCTGACTGTGCCGCATTACGATATGCACAACCGAGCCTTCACACTGGAGCTCCTTTGTGAAATCGCGCCAGATGCGTTGCATCCTAAACTAAATAAAACGATATCTGAGCTAAAGCAAGAGCTTAAAGCTCACCGGAGGAAAGACATGAAGCCACTTGCAGCAATAGTGCTGGCTGCCGGAAAAGGCACCCGCATGAAATCACACCGTGCCAAAGTAACATTCCCGCTTGCGGACAAAGCAATGGTCCAACGCGTGGTAAATACCGCCCTAAAGCTCAATTGCACCAAGATAGCCGTGGTGGTGGGCTGGAAAAAAGAGACCGTGACCGCCGCTCTGAAATACAATGAAAGACTGACCTTTGTAGAGCAAACTGAACAATTGGGAACCGGACACGCCGTGCAAATGGCAGCCCCGGCTCTAAAAGACTTTAAAGGCGATATCCTGATCCTCTGTGGCGATGTACCTCTGCTCACCAGCGAAACTGTGCGTGCGCTCTATGCCAAACATCAAAGCTCGGGCGCAGCTGTTACAGTTCTTACCGCTATCTTAGAGGACGCGGGCAGATATGGCCGCATGCTGCGCGACGAAAAAGGCCAGATCAAAGGCATCGTGGAATATAAAGATGCCACTGACGAAGAGCGCAAAATCCAGGAATGGAATACCGGCATCTACTGCTATCAAGCCGATAAGCTATTTGGGGCCTTGGAAAAGACGACCAATCACAACGAGCAAAAAGAATACTATCTTACGGACACCCTGTCCATTCTCTATAATGAGGGTGAGAAAGTGGAAAACGTGATCCTGGAAAACCTGATGGAGGTATCCGGGGTAAACTCCCAGGAGCAGCTCGCCGAATTGGAAAACATCTATGTGGATGAGATTCGCAAAAAATGGCTCAACAATGGAGTCATGATGCACAACCCCGCCACGATCTACATCGCTGATGATGTGGAAATCGCAGCAGAGGTGGAAATCGGCCAGGGCTGTGTGCTGAAGGGCAATACCACCCTGGGCAGCGACGTGGTACTGGGCCCAAATTGCTATCTCGAAAATGCGGTGATCTCAAAGAATAGCATTCTTTTGGGACACAATATCGTGGTCGATAGCTTGATCAAAGAGTACGAAACCCTGGAGTTTGGCTCCAAGGTGATCAAAGAAAAAGCTCATGAGTAAAAAATACCTGTATTCACCCTGGCGCATAGACTACATAATGGGTGAAAAGCCAGACGATTGTGTGATGTGCCGCGCTCGCGATCACGAGCATGATGAGGATAATCTCATCTTATACCGCGGCAAAGCCTGTTACATAATGCTGAACCGCTATCCTTACAACAACGGCCATCTGATGATCGTACCCTATGCTCACGAGAGCAAAATTAATGATCTTCCCCCCGAAACCTGGCAGGAAGCCTGTGACTTGATCCGGGTGTGCGAAAAGACCTATCACGAAGCTTATCACTGCGAAGGCATCAATATTGGGCTGAACCTGGGCTCTGCCGCTGGTGCCGGAATCGCCGAACATCTGCATATCCACATGGTGCCGCGCTGGAATGGCGACAGCAATTTTATGAGTGTGGTGGGCGGAGAAAGAGTAATCCCCGAGGCCTTTGAAACCAGCTATAAAAGACTAAAACAAGAGATTTTGAGGCAGATTTCCAGTGCTGAATGAACAGTTGGATTTGACAACAAAGCCACCTGATAAAAAGTGGCATTCAAAAGCATGGTTGATCTTCACCGTAATAGCGATAGCGCTTGCTCTGATCCTGTATTTTACCGTTTTTCGGAAGGGTGAAGAAATGGCTGATAGTCCTGTCTATGGTGAAGACCAATTGCCGGCCATCAAGGTAGTGATCTTGAATGGATGTGGTTATGATCAATTGGCCACAGATTTTGCGGCTGCGTTAAAGGATAAAAACATAGACGTGATCAGTATGGGAAATACCCCAAAGCCCATCTACGATAAGTCCATTATCGTAATCCGGAAAGGGGATAAACATGATCTGGAAAGATTACAGAAAATGACCGGAATCCAGCGTTGGACGAGCGCGCTGAATGAATATCACAGCGCAGATTTTGACATCATTGTCGGACGTGACTACGAAGAGTTTACAAAATAACATGGAGGATATATTGCAGGACGACATCAAGCTTGAAGCTATCCTGGAGTGGCTTTCCGAAAAAAAAGCCGAAAACGTGCGCGTTTATGAGGTGCAGGGCAAAACCGATTATACAGATGTAATCGTGGTTTGCGAAGGCAGCGCCGACATGCACAACAAGGCTATAGCCAGCCATCTAATCGATATGGCCAAAGAGAATCATCTCAGAGTACTCAGCAAAGCAGGTATGGAATCCGGACAGTGGATTTTGATCGATATCGGTGATATCGTGGTGCACATATTCCTGCCTGAAACGCGGGATTACTACCAGATAGATGAACTTTTTGAGAAAGTGAAAAACCGTGACCCTAATGAGGAAATTGAATGATCAAAGAGATTATACACGCCCACCTGCTTGAGAGCCTTGAAAACTTAGGGATTTCGCATGAAAAGGAATTCAGCGTGGAAATCCCAAACATAGTAGAGCATGGCGATTATTCTACCAATTGCGCCCTGATCCTGGCCAAGGAGAACAAAAGAGCTCCCAAAGCCTTGGCAGAAGACCTCATCAAGGCTCTGAAAAAGAATAAGGATTATAAGAAAGTAGAGCTCGCTGGCCCCGGCTTTATCAATTTCGTGATGTCCACCGCCTTTTTCCAGAAGATGTTTTGGGAGATCTACAAAGCCGGAGCGGACTTTGCCGCTTCTGATTTTGGTAAGGGCGAAAAGATACTGATCGAATTCATTTCGGCCAATCCCACCGGTCCTTTAAACATCGTAAATGCCAGGGCTGCAGCTTTTGGCGACACCCTTTACCGGGTGATGAATAAGGTGGGCTATGCCCCTTCCCGGGAGTTTTACATCAACGACGCTGGCAACCAGGTGGATATTTTGGCCGAGTCTCTGGAACTCAGACTAAGAGAGCTGCATGGCGAAAAGATAGGAGACTTCCCCTACGAAGCCTATCACGGTGAATACGTAAAGCATTTGGCGCAAAAGCTCAATGCCACCGAAGGCGTGCGCGTATTTATGATGACCGAAAAAGACCGCATGGAGCATCTCAAAGAATTTGCCTTGGCAGAGATTCTGGAAATGCAAAGGCACTCCCTGGAGCTCTTTGATGTGGTCTTCGATGGCTGGGTTTCCGAAAAAACCCTGCGCGCAGAAGGTGTGGTGGAAGAAGTGCTCTCCTACCTCACCGAGGCGGATTGCACCTTTGAAAAAGATGACGCGGTCTGGTTTGCCTCTACAAAATTCGGGGACGATAAAGATAGGGTGCTGATGAAATCAGATGGTTCCATCACCTATTTCGTGCCAGATCTGGCCTATCACCTCACCAAAATCCAAAGAGGATTTACCACCCTGATCGATATCTTCGGGCCCGATCATCATGGCTATGTACCCCGGATCAAAGCGGCTTTCAAAGCTTTGGGTTATGACGAGGACATGCTGGAAATCATCTACTTGCAGCAGGTGAATCTTTATGAGAGTGGCGAACGGGTCAAAATGAGTAAACGCGCCGGCAAAATCGTGACCATGGATGATCTGATCAGCGTGGTGGGCAAAGACGCCTCCCGCTATTTCTTCATCGCGCGGAAAGCCAACGCCCATCTGAATTTTGATCTGGAACTGGCTATGGAACAAAGTAACGAAAACCCGGTGTACTATTGCCAATACGCCCATGCCAGAATCTGCAGCATCATCAGAAAGGCCAAAAAAGACAAGATCTGGCCCAAGCATTTCAAGAAAGAATTCATCTCAAAACTCAACAAAACCGAAGAGCGGGCACTCATCCAAAAACTCTCGGATTTACCGGAACTGCTTAGCCTGATCGCCGTGCACAGAGAGCCTCACCGCCTCACTACATATCTGGAAGAGCTTTCGGCCATGGTGCATAAATACTACGCCCGCTATCAGATCGTGAGCACCAAAAGCAAAGACCTTTCCCGCGCCCGGCTCATGCTGCTGGATATGGTAAAAACCGCGATGGTGATCGTCTTTGACCTGATGGGAATCTCTGCACCGGAGAAGATGTAAATAGATGCAACGCCTCATGCACCGGCTCACGCAGGATGATCTGCCTGCGGTTTTTGAGATCGAAAACCGCTCTTTCCAGGATCCCTGGCCTTGTGAGGCCTTCAGCGAGGAAGTGCTGCAAGATGCCATGGTCCTGGACGTGGATGAAGTGCTCAGCGGATATATCCTCTATCATGTGATCCTGGATGAAGCGGTGATCCTGAATTTTGCCATAGATCCGGACAAACGCAGACAGGGGCATGGCGAATATCTGCTGGGTCAAAGCCTGAGCGAACTCTCCGAGAGCGGCTGCACCCGCTTCTTTCTGGATGTACGGCGCAGCAATGCCCAGGCCATCAAGCTCTATGAAAAGCATGGCTTTATGACTCTGGGCATACGCAAAGGCTACTACCACGATCCCCCCGAAGACGCCATCGTGATGGGAAGAATCTATACAAACCCGAGGAAATCATCATGAATCATGAATATGACTATCTGGTCTTGGGCAGCGGCATAGCCGGCCTCATCTTCGCCTTGCAGGTTTCACGCCTGGGCAAAGTGGCTGTGATCAGCAAAAGCAATCTTTACGATTGCAATACAGATCATGCCCAGGGCGGGATCGCAGCGGTTTTGGATGCCAAAGATTCCTTTGCCGAACATATAGAAGACACCTTCTCCGCCGGCGCTAATCTGGGCAAGAGACAGGTGATCAGCCAGATTATCGAACAAGGACCCAAGCTGATCCAATATCTGATCGATCTGGGCACAGATTTTACCCGTCGGGACGATAATTACGACAGCCGTCTGGAAAACCTTTCCCTCACCATGGAAGGCGGGCACACCCATCGCCGGGTGGCTTATGCCGCAGATAGCACCGGCCATCAGATCATGGAAGCCTTGATCAAAAACTGCCGTGAAAACCCCAACATCGATATCTACGAAAACCGCATCGCGATCGACCTGATCACCCAACACCATGTGGCCAATGACCTTGGTTTTATCCCGGGCATTTCCTGTTGGGGCGCTTATATACTGGATGCAGAAAGCCACCAAGTGGATATCTTCAAGGCGCACAAGACCATGCTGGCCACAGGTGGGGCCTCGCAAATATACAGCCACAACACCAATCCTGATGTGGCCACGGGAGATGGCATGGCCATGGCCCGTTTGGCAGGTGGCAGGCTGGCCAATATGGAGTTCGTCCAATTTCATCCCACTGCGTTTTGGAGCCCGGAAGGCGATACCTTCCTGATCTCGGAAGCGGTGCGCGGAGAAGGGGCGATTCTGCGTCTTTCCGATGGCAGCACATTTATGGAGAACTACCATCCCAAGGGTAATCTGGCTCCGCGCGATGTGGTCTCCCGTGCTATCGATAGCGAGCTCAAGCGCAGAGGAGAAAAGTTTTGCTGGCTGGATGCCACCAAGATTCCTGCAGATCATCTGAACAAACACTTTCCCTACATTGACAGCCGGTTAAAAGAGCGGGGGATAGATTTTACCCGCGAGCCCATTCCCGTAGCACCTGCTGCGCATTACTTCTGCGGAGGGGTGATCGCCACCATCGATGGACTCACCGATATCCGCAATCTTTTTGCCGCCGGAGAAGTCGCCTGCACTGGCCTTCATGGCGCAAACCGTCTGGCCTCAAACTCTCTTTTGGAAGCCTTGGTAACTGCATATAACGCCGCCAATCATCCTTATATCGAAGAAAAGGTCATTTTCCCCAAGATCCCGCAGTGGCGCTTGATGGGAGATTTTAACGAAAATGAATGGGTGGTGATCTCGCACAACCGGGAGATCATCGGAACCATCATGCAAGGCTATGTGGGCATTCGCCGCTCACGCCGTCTGCTCAAATATGCGCTCTCTCGTATGGAAAATATCTATAACGAGATCAATAACTTTTATCAACACAATTCGGTACGCAGAGAAGTGGTGGAAACCCGGAATATGGCGGTGATCGCCATAGCTGTGATCCGCAGTGCCCTCTCCCGCAAAGAAAGCCGGGGAGCGCATTATCTGATCGACAATCCCCAGCGCGACGACCTGCACTATCTGCATGACACCATCATCTAAGGGGAAAGCTATGGCAGGATATTTTATCACATTTGAAGGAATCGAGGGCAGCGGGAAAAGCACCCAGATCAAGCTGCTCGTGGCTCATCTGATCAAACAGCAAATTCCTCACCTCAGCACCCGTGAGCCCGGTGGCACACCCATCGCGGAGGCTATTCGCAAGATCCTGCTGGATCCGCTCTGCTCTGAGATGTTGCCCGAAGCGGAGCTGCTGCTGTATAGCGCCTCTCGCGCCCAGCACACCGGAGAGCTAATTCTGCCCGCCCTTGCTGCCGGCAAGGTGGTGATCTCAGATCGTTATTACGATAGCAGCACTGCCTATCAGGGAGCGGCCCGGGATTTGGATTATGACGTAATCGATCTGCTCAATTCTTTTGCCACCTTCCATACCGTTCCTGATCTCACGGTGCTGCTCGATCTTCCTGTGGAAGAAGGTTTCAAGCGCATCGATCACCGGGATCTGGATAGATTGGAGCAGGAAGATATCTCTTTCACAAAAAGGTTCGACAGCAGTTTTTATCTATTGCCAAAAAACACGCATCCAGATACCTTGTATTGGATGCCTTAAAAGCTCCAGAGGTGATTCATCTAGAGATCATCCGGGCACTAAATTTCTGATAGGAGACCCAAAGCATGAAGCCTAAACAACGCACAGCCCTTATCACTATCGCCAGTGTATGGATTTTGACCGCCACACTGCTGCTGGTAGCTACAAACGCCTTTGCCCAATCACGTCCCAGTTCGGGAAATATATATAGCCAGATTCAGCTTTTTAGTGAAGTCTTGCAAAAGCTCAAACAGAATTATGTGACAGAGCTCTCTGATGAAGAATTGATCGAAGCAGCCATCAAAGGCATGTTGAATTCCACTGATCCGCATACCAATTACTTCACCGCGGATCAATTTAAGGATTTCACCACCAGCACCCGCGGCTCTTTTGGCGGGCTGGGCATCCAGATCGATAAGATCGGAGATTACATCACTGTGGTCTCCCCCATCGAAGGTACACCGGCTTATAGAATGGGCATCACTGCCGGCGACAAGATCGTCAAAGTGGATGGCGTGAGCATAGTAGGCGTGACTACCGATGAATCGATCAAGAAAATGCGCGGCGATGTGGGCACTGAGGTGATAATCACCGTCTCCCGCCCCGGCATCGCTGGTTTCATAGACTTTACCATCGTCCGCGAGAATATCAAAATCAACAGCGTACCCTATAGCTTCAAGATGGACAATGGCGCCGGGTATATCCGTATCAGCCAGTTCAATGAAAATACTACTGCTGATCTACGCACATCTCTTGCCGAGCTGGAAAAAGAAGGCATCACCGGTCTGATTATCGATCTTAGATTCAATCCCGGTGGGCTCTTGGACCAGGCTGTGGATACGGTAAATGAATTTATCGGCTACAATAAACTGGTGGTGGAGACCAAGGGCCGCATCCGCCAGGACGCACTCTATACCAGATATAACAGCAAACAGCGGAATTATCCCATCATCGTGCTGGTCAATGAAGCCTCTGCCTCTGCCTCCGAAATCTTTGCCGGTAGCTTGCAGGATTGGGATAAAGGACTGGTCGTGGGTAAAAACACCTTCGGTAAAGGCAGTGTACAACAATTGATTCCTTTGTCCAATAATAACGGCATCAAGATCACCACCTCCTATTACTATATCAAAAGCGGACGCTGCATCCATAAAATGAGCAACGACAAGCTGCTTACTGGAAAAGAAGTGACGCCTGAAGAGCTGGAAAAGGAAAACGAGGACACCCACAGCCAGATTTATTATACATCCAAGGGTCGGGAAGTATATGGCGGTGGCGGCATTACCCCTGATATTATCATCGACAACGATCTACTCACCAGATTCGGCGTGGACCTCAGACGCAAAAATGTGTTCTTTAATTATGCGATCGACTATTTGGTAAATCATGATCACAAGGTTTCCAAGAATCCCATTATTACCGCCGAGATCATGAATGAATTCCTCGAATATGCCAAAACCCAGGATATCAGCTATACCGCTGCAGATCTGGATAGCGCGCGCTCTTTCATCGAAAGCAGCATCAAGAGTGAGCTGGTGCGCAAGGTGCATGGCGATCTTGCGTCCTATAAGATTTCCATCTCCCAGGACAATCAATTGCAAAAAGCCATTTCGCTATTTGATCGCTTCAAAACTCTGGAAGAGATGTTTATCTACGCAGAGGAATTCAAGCCCAAAAAGTAAGCTAATAGATTAAAACTCGACTAATTGAGAATGGAGAATTGCAAATTGCCGGTTAATTCTCCATTTTCAATTTTCAATTAACCACAACTTTTTCTACGAAGCGCGAGTACATCAGATTCGCTACCGCCATGTATTTGAGGCGGAATTTGATCATATCACCCGTCTTATAGCCGCGGGGGTTATCTCCCAGATCATACACCGTGAGGTCGCTACTATTACCAAAGAAACGTAGCTCCGGGTCTTCCGGGATCAGGAGTTCGGCATCCACATCCAAGACCCCAAAATCCATGATAGCTTTGTAACTGCTGCTCTTGTCTTCGCTCAAATCGTCTTCCATAGTATTGCCGATGGCGGCCTCGCTGATGATTCCATCTGGCTGACTTGCCTTTTTGTAAAGCTCCACGATATTGGCCTCAAAGGTGAACGCGCCGGTATTCAGGCCCAGGATGGGTTTATTTTCCAAGGGAGAAGTGCCCAGAAAAGCCGCTTCTCCGATGCGGAAATGATTGATCCCATCTGGCACTTTGCCGCGTTCCAGGATAGGCATGGTGATGCTGGTGGCTCCAGATACCAGCTCTATCGTACGCTTGAATTTGGCTTCAATGATCTGTTCAAAAAGCACCAGTTGGATCAGCTTGTCGTAGGTAGGCTGAATGCCGTACATGCAGCCCAGATTCGTGCCGATCCCGATCACCTGCAGCTTCGGCAATTTGAAAATACTATTATAAAAAGGGATCAGCCCCTCTCGTTTGATGCCTTCACGCAATTCGCCCATTTCCACCATAACGATGATCTGATGCATCTTATCCTGTCTTACAGCCTCGTCGCTGAGCGCTTTAATGGTTGCTATTGTGCTGTTTAGGGAGATATCCGCATATTTCACGATTTCGGCTACGTTTTTTATGGCCGGCGGTTTGATATACATGGTTCTGAGGGAGGGATTCAGCTCTTTGATCAGACGCAAAGATTTACACTGTGAGACTGCAATAGAATGCGTCCCCAGGATGGCAGGATGCTGCAAGAGCTTGGCCAAGATTTCCTTATGTGTACCCAAAACCTTTACCACCAGGGTCCATTCCTTTTCATGTTTGCGCATAAAGGCTGTGATCGTTTCGATGTTTTCAATGAGGCGATCAACATGAACTTTTAGACGCGCCATACTCAGCTCTTATTCCAGCGCATCTCTGAATATTTTGTGGAGAATCCCAGGCGTTCGTACAGGTGTATGGCTGGATTGTCTGGTTCCACATGCAAAGCAACATCCCCTTCTGCGCTATCAAGAGCTTTTTGGAGCAGCTTTGAGCCAATCCCCTGCCCACGCAGACTACTGTCCACTGCGATATAAACCATATAATACTCCGGGATAAACTCTGACATACCGGTATGGGTCATCACCACGGCTCCCGCCAAACGCTCTTCATCATAAACCAGAAGAACGAATCCACCGCGTCCCACATCCTTGCTAAAGGCGTAGTCAATCGCTTTTTCTATGGCAGATTTGCTGTCCCGAAAGCGCTCAAGATGGGTGTGTATAAAATCTATCAACGCAGCTTTTGCGATTCTGTGCTCAAGGTCTTTCAAATTCTTGTAGTGTTCAAATATTAGCATTTGCAAGCTCCTTATCTTTTCCTCTTTTATCTCTTCCGTCTTTGATAAGAGATTAGATAATACTTTTGATATCAGAGATATACCCTATGTCAAGCTTTATTTTACTTTAAATTGATTTTTAGACCTAAAAACTGCTCTCTTATAGATGTTTTATCCAGGATTATAGGGTGCGGCACCCCTTTCTCTTGGACTCGTCTCTGCTTCGCCTTCGACTCGAATTGACTTGAGATTTCGAGTCAACTCGAGTCGAAGACATGTTTATAGCAAGTTGAAGGCTGAGGTGGCCAGAGGGCACCCACGATAGGGGTAGGGGAGTTTTCCATTACTGGTCTCCCCTCCCTCCGAACCGTACGTGCGGTTCTCCCGCATACGGCTCTCCAGAAAACAGGTATCTCATTTAAGAGACTGGCATAATTCCCTATGGGCTCTGACTAATGAGAAGAACCCATAGCTATCAAAGATGCGGTTGGGGTAGCGGATGTTATCGTTATGGATTGTGGCTATACCTTTGCGCTTTTCATACTTTTTCAGTATGCTGCGCAATCTGCGTCTTGTCCATCTGTCTTGATCCGGGAATGTGTGTCTGTGGCAATGCTTGAAATACTCGAACCAGCCTCTTTGTATGGGTTTCAGCTTGGCGATAATTTGCTCCATGCTTTTCCCATTACTGCGTCTAGTCTGCTTTCGGATATTATCTCTGAACTTCATAATACTCTTGTCGGTAGGGAATTTCATCCCCTGCTTGAATTTGTATCCCAGAAATTCAAAGATTTCTTCGTCGGCATTGATTATCTTGGTCTTGGTGGGATGTAGGGTTAGCCCTACTCCTTGTGTCCAGATTCTAATCAATTCCAGCGCGTTTTCGGCTTCTTCGCGTGTCTCGCACATCACGATAAAGTCATCTGCATATCGAGTCATTGCATATCCTTTATCCAGCATCATCCAATCCAGTGGATTTAGATAAATATTGGCCAGGATAGGACTGATCACCGCTCCTTGAGGTGTTCCGGCTTCCGGTGTCCAGCTTGCTGCTGTGTCTATCACTTTCTGTGAAAGATATTGTCTCAGCAAGGCCAGGACGCGGCTGTCGGCTATCTTTTCCTCTATCAATTGCATAAGCTTATCTTGAGGGATGCTATCAAAGTATCCCTTGATGTCTGCATCCACCACGTATTTAGAGCCTTGCTTCAGTAGTCCATCGACTCTTCTTAAGGCGTCTTTACACGATCTGTGCGGACGAAAGCCATAGCTGTATTCACAGAAGTCTTGCTCAAAGATTGGTTCGATGACATTTCGCAATGCCGTTTGTACCACTCTGTCGGTTACGGTTGGTATTCCCAGAGGACGTTGCTCTTTGCTACCGGGTTTGTCAATCCAGACCCGTTTTACTCCGGCAGGTTGATATTTATCCTGCTTGAGCAGCTCAGAACTTCGGTTTAGACGTTGTTCGGCATGCCTGCGATAGTGTTTGATACTGACGTTGTCAATACCGGCACTGCCGCGATTGGCTGCTACTTGTTTCCAGGCTGATTCAAGGTTCGGTAGATAGTACACCTTGTCAATCAGACTGAACCATTTTCCACCTTTGACCCCCTTTTCGAGGGCTGCCAGCATCTTGTCAGTCCATACCAGTGGTTCTACCCAGTCCCATCGGGGCGGGATTTCTCGCACTTGCTTAGCCGTTTCCGGCACTGTCGTTCGTTGTTCTTCCATTGGTCTTCCTTTCAAAATCTGTTTTCCTGTGCCCCTTCGCTCCCCTTGGGTTATGTTGTCCCAAGGATCATCACTATTATGAGCACTCTGACTCCTGCCAGTCTCTCATTCAACTGGCAGGTCTCCCAGCTTAACGATACTTACCTTCTTTACCATTCCATTTCCAACCACATCATACACCCCTGCTCTGGCTTTTACACGTCTCTTAGCCAAGCAGGCTTATCGGGTTTGGTTGACATTGCTCCTCGCATATGTCGCTGACTTTGGTCTTAGCCTTACACTAGGAGGCTCGACGATGTATAACGCCGAATCGAGTTCGTTATCCTACGGACTGGTCTTTCGCTTCCGGTTGCTCTCCACCCCACCTCGCGGTGACGCAGTTACCTTCAGCTACAGAGTATGACGTAACTCTGAATAGGACTTTCACCTATCTGATATGTATCGCTCACTGGCGCACTAGTGGCGGACTCCGTTCCGCCTACAGCACTGAGTTTTTGTTTAATGCGTAGGCGGAACGGAGTCCGCCACTACGAGTTGCTAAAACGCTCCGATAATCAGATACAGGATCATGTTCGCCAGGCCGATAATGAAATTGATCGCTATGAAAAAATAGACCAGGTACTTATGCACATAGCGGTTGTAGTATTTCCGGATGAAATCCATGGAAAATTGATCGTCAAAATCATCGATGCGATGCTCCACCCGCAGCTGTTCTGCCACGCGGGGAATGGTCTTGCGCAAGAGCTTGGAGACCATACCGGCAAAGGCATCCACGATCTTCCCCCTGATTCCGGCCTTGAGCTTGGCCGGCATAAAGCGCCAACCGTCCACAAATTCCGTCTTTTCCCAAAGGAAATCGTGCGCTTTCTGTTCCCAATTGGCCAGATAGCCATCATCGTTCCGGGGATTTTCTGCCTGCCTGAGGTAGTCATGCAAAAAGAATCTGGCTTTATTAAACAGCCAATCCCGTTTCCTCACGATGAATCCCGGAGTGAGCCAGACTTTTTTGCCAAATATAAATAGTGGTTTCGGGTTGAAAAGAAGCCACTTCACGAAAGTGATCAAGAGTAGTCCAAGGACTATGTTCCATACGATAAAGAGTAATGATTGTAAAAAGAGCATCAAAAACCTCCTCCTGCTCCGCCGCCACCTGAGCGGCCACCACCAAAGCCTCCAAAGCCACCGAAGCCGCCTGATGAACCACCACCGACTCCGCCACCTGATGAACCACCGCCCCAAGAGCCACCGCCAGGACCGCCGCCGCCACCGCGACTAAAGAGCATTAACCAAAGCAAGATTTTGCCCCTGGTCACGATCATCAGAATGATGAAAATTGCCAGGAGAATCAGCACGCCAAAAGGTGAAGAATTTTGGTCACCAGAGCTGCGGCCTTGAGAATATTCCGACATTCCGGTGAGTGTGACTCCCTTCTCCTGAGCTATCGCTGAAAGCAGCCTCAGGCTGCCTTGCATAAAAGCGGTATCCCAGTCTTCCGAGCCGCGGCTCAGATAGCCCACCATTTCTTGATAAACTTGATGGGAATAGGCGTCGGTAATATATCCTTCGGCACCATAGCCCACTTCTATGCGTAATTTACGTTCTTTCAGCGCGACGAGGACCAATACGCCTTCATCCCGCTTTGTACCTATTCCCCAGGCTTTATATAGACGCACTCCAAAGCTTGTTTCGTTTTCACCAGCGATCTCCGGAAATGTTGCGATTACATAATCAACATCTGTTTTCTCTCTCAGCTCGATCGCCCAGTCATTTATTTTGGCTCTGCTTTCGTCGGACAAGAGTCCGGCAAAGTCATTCACAAAGCCTTGTGCCTTGGGTATTTTGATGTCTTTAGCCTGGACACTGAAGCTAAACAGCAGGGCTAAGATCAGCAGAAAATGTCTATACTTCATGGAGTATATGTCCCATTTTGTCCTTTTTGGTTTTCAGATAAAATGCGTTCTCTTTACGGGGTGTGATTTCTATGGGTATCCGGTTTACGATGGTAAGACCATAACCGCTGAGTCCCACGATCTTTTTGGGGTTATTTGTAAGCAAATTGATGGATTTCAGTCCCAGATCTTTGAGGATTTGTGCTCCAATTCCGTAATCTCTAAGGTCCTCTGCAAAGCCCAGATCCAGATTTGCCTGCACCGTATCGGCACCGTTATCTTGCAAATGGTAAGCCTTGATCTTGTTCAAGAGACCGATGCCCCGGCCTTCCTGGCGCATGTAGAGGATCACTCCACGACCCAGTTCTGAGATCATCTCAAAGCTGCGTTCCAACTGTTGACCGCAATCGCACCTGAGAGAATGCAAGGCATCTCCGGTTAAACATTCGGAATGAACTCTCACCAAAACCGGCTCCGGAGTGGAGATATCTCCCATGGTGAGCGCCAGATGATGCTCGCCTGAGATCTCACTGATATAGGTGATGATGTCAAACATGCCATATTCTGTGGGCAAATGTGCCTTGCTGACCTGACGCACGAGCTGTTCTTTTTTGCGCCGGTAATGAATGAGATCTTCGATAGTGACAATCAGCAGACCATGCTTTTGGGCAAAGGGAATCAGATCCTTAAGCCGCGCCATTTCGCCATCTTCCCGGATGATTTCACAGATGGCACCCACAGGGTTCAGCCCTGCCATGGTGGTAAGGTCTATCGCAGCTTCGGTGTGCCCTGCGCGCTTGAGTACGCCGCCTTTTTCTGCAAGCAGCGGGAAGATGTGCCCTGGGCGCATAAAGTCCTTGGCACTGCTGTGCGGATCTGCCAGGGCTTTCACGGTTTTGGCGCGTTCGGAAGCTGAGATACCGGTGGTGGTGCCTTCGAAGACATCCACTGAAATGGTAAACTTTGTGCCATGACGTTCATTGCTTTTCAGAGTCATGAGCGGGATATCCAGCTTTTGGGCATATTCTTCGTTAATGGGCACGCACAGCAGTCCCTTACCTTTGGTAATCATAAAGTTCACCTGCTCAGGGGTGATCAGATCCGCTGCCATGAGCAGATCTCCTTCATTTTCCCGGTTTTCGTCGTCCACCACGATGATCATCTGGCCCTGAGCAATCGCAGAGATCGCATCTTCTATGGTGCTAAATACTGGCTTTATTGGTCTTTCTTTCGTTTCTACCACGTCTTATTTTCCTCTAATATCACATTTAGGGAAGCGCTGTCTGTGTCAACAGCAAAATATCGTTCCAGCCATTTCAGGGTATAAAGAAAATCTTCGGGCAGAGCTGCGCAGAAGTCCATTTCGGCACCGCTGATGGGATGGATAAATTGCAGTCTCCAGGCATGCAAAGCCTGGCGCAAGAGGCGATTGGTGAGGAGTTCGGTAGCTTTGTGCTTCATGTTTTGCGGCAATAGCGCATGCACATAGCGGCGGGTATTATAGAGCAGATCACCCAAAATAGGCATGTTGCGCTGGGCAAATTGCACACGGATCTGATGCATGCGCCCGGTTTCGAGCTGCACTTTTACCAAGGCAAAATAGTGATAATACTGGATCGTTTTGTAATGCAGCACAGCCCATTTACCCTTTTCGGCAACGCACATCTGGCGGGGATTCTTCAGCGAACGGGCGATATTGCACTCGATGCTGCCTTCCGGAGGTTCGGGAATCCCGCTGGTGATGGCCAGATAGGTCTTTTTGATCTCGCGGCGGGCAAACTGATGGTTCAAAGCCACCTGAGCTGCATCGGTTTTGGCGATGATGATGAGCCCAGAGGTACCTCTATCCAGGCGATGCACGATCCCCGGACGATTGGGATCACGCCCTGTGGAGAGCTCGCCGGCAAAACGGTACATGATGGCATTTACCAGGGTCCCGTCCGGATTGCCGTGTCCCGGATGCACGATCATTCCTGCGGCTTTGTTGATCACGGCCAGATCGTCGTCTTCATAGACCACATCCAGAGGGATGTCCTGTGCCTTCATCTGGTAATCCGGCGGCTCGGGCAATTTCAGATCGATCTCATCTCCCCGGGTGAGCAAAAAGCTCTTTTTTACCGGAATATTATTCACCAGGATGCCATCTTCTTTGATCAGACTTTCGATAAAAGTACGCGAGTGTAGCTCTTGCAGCCGTAGATTGGCCAGATGCTTGTCCAGGCGGACTGGCTCATCGGCATCAAAGACGATCTTAATTCTGCGCGTGTTCACCGATGAGTTCCACAGTATATACCCCGCCGGAGGCTATGCCTTTGCGGTTTCGGATGATAGAGCCCTTAATCAGAGCAGTCCTGACAGAGCCTTCGATCGCCACTGTCTTGTCATAGATATTATCGCCAAAGCGCAAGGATTCGATGATCACATCAAAGATACGGGCGTCAAAGTCATTCTTCAGGATCACTTCATTGAGGTTGCTGGTATCGCTGATGCCCGGGAAACGTGTTCTGAAAACTTCATTGATATACACGATATCGCCATTGACTGTGACGATCAACACGAGCTGTGACAAGAGGTTGATCAATTGATTGAGGCGTTGATGGTGTTCATAGATCTTATCGGTTTTCGCAGCGTCAAAGCGCATGATGATATCCAACATCTTCTTCAGGGAGAAGATCAGCTCCTGAAAAACGTAATCGTGCTCAAAGCGCGAGCTATCTATATCGATCTGGTAATTCCCGTTTGAAATCTCTTCGATGAGGTCTTCCACCCTCTTCACCGCTCTGGAGAGGCGGTAAGGCAGATAGTTGAAAATCAAGACCATATACACGAAAATCGCAAATAAGAATACGATCATAATCGATTGAATATCGCTGGCCAGAAAGTATAGATTATCCGCTTGCCCGATGGTGAATAGCACCACAACGAATTGCAACACAATCAGGGCAAAAAGGAAGATAAGCATGAGGTGATAGCGTCTTTTGATAGATTGTTTCATCTTTAGTCCTTCCTGTTCGTGGTTTCATAAATCAGTTTATCCACGTTGCCTTTGGGGCCCATCATGATGAGCACATCGCCTTCGTTGACGGTATCATTGGCGCCAGGCATGTCGTTGGTGACTTTATCCACCACGTTGCGGCCGTCTTCGGTCACAGACAGGGAATTGTATTTGATGGCGATGATATTGACCCCGCGGGTGGAGGGCAAGGCAAGCTCTTGCAGATCCTTACCCACAAAACTGCGTGGAGCCACCATCTCCATCACCACGTGTCCGCTGGAGAGGCTAATGTATTCCAGCACATTTTTGGAGATCAGGGTCTTGGCCAATTGGGTGCCCACGATCTCTTCCGGCAGGAGGATATTCTGCACTCCGATCAATTCCAGGATTCTACCATGCAGGCTGTTATTCACCTTGGCATAGATGATCCCCACTCCGATCTTGCGCAAGAGGGCTGCGGTGAGAATGCTTTCCTGAATATTGGTGCCGATCCCGATGATCACGGCATCTGCTTCGTTGAGATTCAGCGAGCGCAGAGCCGGTTCTTCTGTGGAATCCATGCAATAGGCCGAAGTCACTCTGACCGATACGTCATCCACTATTTCCTGGTTTCTATCGATCGCGATCACTTCCATCCCACTCTCGGTGAGAATGTTTGCTACAGTCATTCCAAATCTGCCCAGTCCGATTACGGCATATCTGGCCATTATATACTCCCTTAGCCGATGGCTATCTTTTCTTCCGCATAGTTTAGTTTAGCTTGTTTTTTACGCATAGAAAGTGCGTAGATCAAAGTGAGCGGGCCAATACGCCCGATATACATCAAGATGGTAATCAGCATTTTGCCGACATAAGTGAGCTCTGAAGTGATACCCATGGAAAGCCCTACCGTGCCAAAAGCTGAGATAGCCTCAAACATGAGTTTCTCAAAAGCTTGCTGCTGAGTAAGAAAGAGCAGAAAGACGACGAAAAAGACGATTCCAGCAGCCAGGGTGATCAGGCTGGTAGCCTCGCGATAATTGGATAGAGAAATGCGGCGGTTGAACAGGCTCAATTCTCGGCGGCCTCTCAGCATGGAGATTACAGACAGCGCCAAAACCGCAAAGGTGGTGGTCTTGATTCCGCCACCGGTGGAGCCCGGCGAAGCGCCGATAAACATCAGCACCATCATGATCAAAAGAGAAGCAGGTGCCATCGCGCCAATATCCACCGTATTGAAACCGGCAGTGCGCGCACTGGCAGACTGGAACCAGGAACTCAGGATTCTGCGGTTGATGCTAAAGCCCTGCATCACAGAGTGGTATTCGGCGATGTAGATGCTGACAAAGCCGATCACCAAAAGAGCTGCAGACACCGTGAGCACGATCTTGCTATGCAGGGTCAGCTTGCGAACTTTGTCCACATGCGTCACATAGCGGTAAAGATCGATCAATACGGCAAAACCGATTCCGCCCAAAATGATCAAGGTACTAATCGTAAAATTCACGAGGGGATTATCCACAAAAGAGACCAGGGAATCCGAAAACAGCGAAAATCCGGCATTACAAAAAGCGGAAACAGAGTGGAAGATGGCATTGTAGATCGCCAATGAGGCGGACATATCACGTGCAAAAACGGGAAACAGCAAAACCGCCCCCACTACTTCGATCAGAGCAGTTACGATCACGATGTTTTTGAGCAGTTGAAAGACATTTAGCCGCTCACTTTCGCCCATCACACCTTGCATCAGGTTTTCCAGCTTCAGGGTAAGCCTTCTGCCCATGATCAGCGCAAAAGCAGTGGATATCGTCATGATCCCCAGTCCTCCGATCTGGATCAAAACCAGGATCACCAATTGCCCAAACAGGCTGAAATATCCGCCGGTATCCTGCACGATGAGCCCCGTCACACAGGTGGCAGAAGTGGCGGTGAACAGCGCATCGCTAAAGGAGGTAACCCTGCCCAGCACAGAGGCTGAGGGTAACATCAGGAGCACCGTCCCGATCAAGATCACCATGGCAAAGCTCAACATCAGTGATACTGGCGGGTTATTGGTAAGCACCTTATACAATTTCCCCTCAAAAGAGCGAAAGATCAGGTATTGCAAGATGAAATAGGTCTGCCGGATGAGCAGGAAAAAGATGACGAACTTGGGTTGATAAAACATCAGCAGTCCGCCGAAGATCAGCAGAGTCATATCCAAAAAGAGCAGATTGCGCTTGCTGGGGGACTCAGGGGAAATAGCGCGGCCTATGATGGTGAGAGCTATCAGCAGCAGATTCGCGAGTGCGGTAAAAAGCTCCAGGCTCTGGTAATTTGTAATAGTAGTGATTATGCTTTCCAGGAATATGACCGCAAAGCTCCACACCGCCAATAGATAAGCGATGAATTCTACGAATTTGAGGAACCTGTTTGCTTTGAGCTCTGGCATCTATCTGCCCAGTTCGATATCCTCTATGATCATGTCTTGGACTTCCTTGATTGATCTCAGCGCAGGCAAAGTTCTGAGCTCACCCTTTTCTTCGAAAAACTGTTTTAATATATAGGTCTCTTCATAAAAGGCCGCCACCCGTTTGCGGATGGCACTGGGAGCATCGTCGCCCCGGGTGAAAAGCTTTCCACCACAAGCATCACAGATACCTGACTTCTTGGGAGGATGATTTGTGATGTGATAGTTCGTCCCGCATTTGCTGCAAACCTTTCTACCCTGGATGCGTTTGATTGCATCTACTTTCTTCAAGTCCAAATAGTAAACCCGGATCACATGGTAATGCTGCAGTAGAAACTCCGCTTGCACCAAGGTGCGGGGAAAACCGTCAAAGATCACGCCATCGCAGCAGGATTCAATCTGCCTGTCAATCAATTCGAAGACAATCTCGTCGGGGGCCAATTCACCTTTTTGGATGATGGTATTCACCTGTGCGCCGATCTCGGTGCCAAGGCTAACTTGCTCCCGCAGGAGGTCTCCAATATTCACATGTAGGAATCCGGTATGCTGAGCCAGGAGCTCGGCCTGAGTTCCTTTACCACTGCCTTGAATTCCCAAAAATACTATCGCATCTTTCATAACTACCTCAATTGTGACATTTAATTAGGATATCGCTGATTTGTCAAGATATTATCGTTCACTCATTGTGCCGGGCAGAGCGCATCCCTTTTTTCTAGAATAACAGTGGCGATCGCATAGTCTTTTTCGTGGCTGAGCGAAAGGTGTATCAGCTCAGTCCCTCTGCTCTTTGCAAGGGCCTCGGTAGCGCCCGATAACTTCAGGCAAGGCTTGCCCTTGGCATCGTTTACCACTTCGATCTGGGTCCAGGATATGCCTTCATCCCAGCCTGTGCCCAAGGCCTTCATGAAGGCTTCTTTGGCGGCAAACCGGGCAGCGTAGCTCTGAGCTGGATTGGCTTTGCCACTGCAATACTGCTGTTCCCCAAGGCTAAAGACTTTTTCGATAAAGCGAGGATTGCTCTTGATCACACGTTCAATCCGGTGCACCGCGACAATATCTGTACCCAGCCCCAAGATCATGAATTCTCTCTATTGCGCTTTTCCAGAGCCAGGAGATAGGTCTTGACCGGCAGTCCTCCACCAAAGCCACCCAGCGTGCCGTCTGAGCTTATCACTCTGTGACAGGGGATGAGGATGGATATGGGGTTTGCACCCAAGGCATTGCCCACGGCTCTGGCCGCTTTGGGCTTACCAATCAATTCGGCCATCTCGCGATAGGAAATGGTCTGGCCATAAGGGATTCTCAGCAGCTCTTCCCAGACCATGAGTTGAAAAGGTGTGCCCGTGGCAAAAAAAGGCAGATCAAACTCCTGGCTTTCTCCGGCAAAGTATGCATCCAACTGGCGGATCACCTCTTTTTCGAAGGCATCTTCCACCAGATTGTTTAAAGGCAGCTCGCAAAAGGAGATGCGATTGATGGTCTCTTCCTCGATCTCAATTTCCAAGCAGAGATCAGAGTTTTGATAGTATAGGACTCTGAGCATATTATTCTCCTATAAAAAACAAAGCCCCTTGATGCAACGCAGTACAAGGGGCTAAGCTTGTGTGTTTATGGTAACTAAGCAGTAAATCTCCGGCGCTCTTTGATTCTTCCTGCCTTGCCCTTGGCCTGACGCAGATAAAATAGCTTCGCTCTGCGAACCTGACCATGGCGCACGATCTCAAGTTTATCGATATTGGGAGAGTTTTGAGGGAAAATCCTCTCTACTCCCACTCCGCTTGAAACCTTGCGGACAGTGAAGGATTTGGAAACTCCTGCACCGCGTTTTTGAATCACGATGCCTTGGAAAACCTGGATACGTTCCTTGCTACCTTCTTTAATTTTATAATGGACTTTCACAGTATCGCCTACGCGGTACTCGGGAAAATCGGTTCTGATTTGGTCTCTGCCAACTTGTTGCAGAATATCCATTTGGGTTCCTCCCATATATATACTCGGAGAAGATGAGATCTGGGGATGCATATTGTGGCGCAGAGTACAGCTCATTATTTGCCGTCCTTATGCGCATAAAAACGGCTTCGCGCTGTGCTCCTGAACTTTATTTTTGGGGCGAAAAAGACTCTTAATAAGAGCCCGCTCGCTCAAGTTCCGCACTATACATCATGTGATATAGACCTCAGCTTTCCTGATTGGTTATCATTTCTCTTATTCGGGACAGCCATCAGAGCTGTTTACAATAAATCTGGTCGTCTGGTTCGGGTTAAAATCTCGGACTCGGCTTTTGCCCAATCCTGGACTTTGGCGTGGTTTCCGCTGAGCAGTATATCAGGCACCTTTTGCTCTATAAAAACTTCTGGCCTGGTATAACAGGGGAAACCCAGCTTCCCGTGGTAGAAAGAATCGCTTTGGGCACTTGAGATATCGCTTAAAACTCCATCTTGAAGCCGGGCAATACCATCTATGAAAACCTGCGCTGCCAGCTCACCGCCACTAAGCACAAAATCCCCAAGGGAGATTTCATCGCTTACCATGAGGCGGCGAATGCGCTGATCGATCTCTTTGTAATGGCCACAGAGCAGAATGATGTGCTGCTCCTGAGCATAGTCACATAAGATCTTTTGGCTCAGCCGGCGCCCCTGAGGGCTAAAGTATATCACCGGAGCAGGGCCTGCAGCCAAGCAGGCTTTGATAGCATCCCACAAAGGTTGTGGTGTGGCTACCATGCCGGCAAAACCGCCATAAGGATAATCGTCCACCTTCTGATGTTTATCCGCGCTATAACGGCGAATATCATCCAGATTTACAGTGAGCACTCCCTTGGCGATGGCCCGGGCCACAATGCTGGTTTCCAAAAAACTGGTAAAAGCGCCTGGGAAAAGGCTAAGAACGTCAAGCTTCATCTTCGCTATAAAAAAGCTGACCATTCTGCAGCTTATGCCCACTGGCCAAAAGCAGATCTTCCATATTTTCCAGGAAGACCACCCCTTGAGTTTCAGCGGGTAGCAAGGGCAGGTAGTGCTCCACCAGTGGAACCAAGATCTCGGTATCCAGAGCGGTGGAGATCACCAGTACATCCTGCGCGCCATTGTAAAACATGTCCACCACGCAGCCCAAAAGGCTGCCTTGATAGACCACATCCAGGCCGAGGAGTTCATCCTCATCTTGCTGAACTTCTTCGTCTTCAATCGCCAGGAATACTTCCCGGTGCAGCTTACGTTCTTCGGCGATGCCGTCTTCGGCAAATCTCACCCAAGTTTTCTTTTCACTTTGTTTCCTATCACTGATAGTTACGTAAAACACTCTATTTTCTTCAAAGATCAAATACAGATCGACAGCGTGATCAAAGCCTTCACGAAATTCCGGCTTTATCATCACGTGATGCCAACCTTCACTATCTACGCCACCCAACCTGCCTATTCCGATAAGGTGAGGGCTAACCATTTACTCGATGATTTCCAGCTCTGCGGGGTTTCCTTGCTTGGTCGATACGGCGTTGAGGATAGTACGCAGAGCACCAGCGGTGCGCCCACGTTTTCCAATCACTTTGCCAAGGTCTTCATGTGCCACACGCAGTTCATACCGCGTTTTCTTATCTCCACTAATTTCGGTGACAGAAATTTGCTCGGGGTTGTCAACAAGCTCTTTAACCATAAATTCAATGAGATCTTTCACGCTTCACCTCAGTTCTTTTGTTGTTATTCTGCTTTCGCCAATTTGCGTTCGTGCCAGATCTGTAAAATCCCGGCTTTACGCATCAAAGAACGCACGGTCTCGGTAGGCTGCGCACCCACAGAGAGCCAATAAATAGCACGTTCTGTTTCAATATTGATCTTGGATGGTTCAGTCTTAGGATCGTACCAACCTATGCATTCCAGGTATTTACCTACTTGTTTCACGCGGGAATCCACGGCTACAATACGGTAAAAAGGTTGGTCACCTGCTCCCATCCTTCTCAGTCTCAGCTTGACCATTATTACTCCTTATTTTATATCTTAGATATTACTCTTAAGCATAGCATTGTTTTTGCGACTGCCATTTCCGTCAAGTTATTTTTCGTTTCACTTCAGCAAGATCTCCCAAATGCTAAGTGGAATCACTCCAGAATAAGCATAAGGAATCTCAAGATCGAAGCCCATCACCTGGATCTGGATCTTTCCTCTCACCTCATAATCGATGCCACCCTTGAAAACTCCCTTGGCTGCACTCACTACAGATTTGAGGTTGGAGACCTGAAAGGTCATGGTCCCATCCCTGTAAAAAACGTTCTCATCAAAAACAAGCTCTTGCTTTATGTTCCCTGTGCCCACGACCTTGCCATTGATGAAAACCTCGGCAGGAAAGCCCTTAAGCCGGAAGCTGAGACCATAGGGATTGATGATGATAAAATCCGCCATCAGCCCAGTCTTGCTAATGCCATAATCTCCCACGTATGTGCGCAGCAGCTTAAACATCGGCTGTTCCCCTGACGAGCCAGATAACATGCTGTCAAGATGGGGCAGGAGTTGCGGCAGATATTCCTTGATGTCAATGCTATAAGGCTGTTCAAATTCAAAGCTTTTGGAAATGCCCTTGGCCTTGCCTTTCCCCTTCAGGGAGACAAAGAACTGCAGATCCTTGTTAATGCTACTCACCATATGGATCATGGGACGGCTCTGGACATTGACCAGGAAGTCCAATTGTATATTCTTTTTGGCTGGGAGATCGATCTCTTTCTTGAGTTTAGCCTCTCCCACTTTCACCCGGTTCGGATCCAGCATTTTCACATCCAATGCTTTGAGCCGGATCGGATAGCTATTCGGGTTTTTGACAATGATGGAAAGCTGCAGTTTGCTATTATCAATCTTGATTTCAGTGATGGTCAAATCCTGAATCTTTACGATTTCAGGCTGTTTAAAGCCGAACTTGCAAGAGCTCAGCGCGAGCAGCATGAGGCCTGATGCCAAGGCTTGCCAAAGTTTCACTATATCTCCTATTTAAAGATCCTGTGCCAGAGTTCCAGCGAAATCACGTTGTACAGCATCTCAGCATCGCGATTTTTCCCTGATAGATAGCCTTGCCAGCGCTTCTGGATCGTGGGCAAATCCCAGATCCCGCGGCTGCGAAATTCCGTGCTAAACAGGATATCCTGAATGAAGTCCTTGAGTCCGTGCCGCATCCATCTGCTTGCAAAAGGACTGCCAAAGACGCTTTTGTCGCGCCGTTCAGAGATCTCCTGGGGCACGCAATTCTCCAGGGCTTTACGATGGATCACCTTACCCAAAGGCGGCTGAATCTTGTAAGACATTGGCAGGCTGAAGACCAGCTCCACCAAGCGGTGATCCAGGAAAGGCGCACGACTTTCCACGCTGTGCCCCATGCTCATGCGGTCTTCAGAGTGCAGCAGGGTCATCAGCGAAGTGCTGTGCATCATATTGTACAAAAAGCTACTCGTTCTGGAAACGGGCAAATCGCTGATCTGCCGCATAAACTTACCTTCCACCATAGCCTTGGCATCTTTAGAAAATTCTTTTGAGAAAGGATCAAAGCGGTAATGCCTGGCTTCCAAGGCATACAAAGCAGATTCTGGCAAAGCCACAGACATGGCAATTTTAGCCAGATCGCCCATGTTTTTCAGAGGCTTGCTGCTCAGGAAGTGCCCGATTTCTCCGGCAAATTTGCCCAAGCTCAGGTTTCTGATGAGATCGGCGAAATAGCGATAGCTGCCATGACGGTAGCCTCCGGACATTTCATCCGAGCCCTGCCCGGAAAGCAGCACCCGGATTCCCGCCTCATGCGCTGTTTTCATCAGAGCATATTGGCTCACGAAGGCAGAGCTCAGCGGCAGATCGTTCAGATAAGTGGCACGTTCCCACCAATCAAGAGCGTCTTGCGCCTGCGGGGCACAGTAATTGGTCTGAATGTTATTTTTGGCAGCTACAATCTCGATATAGCTCCTTTCATCCAGAGCGGGATCATCCTCATAATAAGTAGAAAAAGTACGCAGTGGATAGTTCAAAAGCGGGGCACCCATGCAGACGATCGCGCTGGAATCCATGCCCCCGGAAAGTGAGGATGCAATCTCCACATCGCTGTGCATATGTAGCTTCAGACTGTTCAGGAAAAGCTGGTAATATCTATCTTTGGCTTCCTCAAAGCTGAGCGTACTGCGCTCAAAGCTCTCCACATCGAGCTGATAATATTGCTCGATCCGGACTTTCCCGTCCTTCACGATCATGTTGTATCCGGGCTTCAGCGCATGTATATTCTGCCAATAGGTCTCATTATCATAGACCATCATGGCGGCTACTTTCATGCTGCGCCAGATCATGGCTTTGTTTGGAGTCTTTTCGATGGGAGCGGCGAGGATCTGCTTGACTTCGGAGCCCCAATACAGGTAGCCTTTGTCCAAGGCATAATACAGGGGTTTGATGCCAAAACGGTCCCGGCTGAGAAATAGAATCTGCCGCTTTTGATCCCAAATGCTGAAACCCCACATCCCGATAAAACGCTCCACACAGTCCATTCCCCAGGCATGATAAGCTTTGAGAATCACTTCGGTATCGCTATGGCTGACAAAGCTGTAACCAGATTTTTCCAGCTCTGCCCTCAGCTCGAGATGATTGAAGATCTCGCCATTAAAAACTATTGCCAAGCCCAGAGCCGCATCATACATGGGCTGATGCCCGGATTCCGTGAGCTCGAGCGTAGGCAATCTTTTAAAACCAAACCCTATTTGCGCGGCAAAACCTGCATCAAAAGGCTGGAGCTTGGCCTTCACGGCAGCACTGCTACCTTCTCCATAAAAGGCCCGCACTTCAGGCTTGGGGATAGTAATAGCCAAGTACCCCTCATCATCAGGACCACGATGATGCACCCGCTTCGTCATCTCGTTCAAAAGCGGTAAATCTATCTTTTTAGCTGGGTCTAAACTGAATATTCCGGCAATTCCACACATTCGTCTTTTTCTCCTTAGATGGATTCAGCTCGTTTCAGGACTAGATTTACGTCAAGTGAAATTCTCGGCTGAAAAATCCCTCTTTATTCTATGTTTGGAACTAAGTCTCAAATAACACTCAGCAGGTACTGCCTGAATAGCCATTGGCTAAGCTGAGGCAACACCTGCTGAATTTAGTTTGAAGGATTAATTACTATTCTATTTCGCCGTACACTTTGACAAATACTATATGGTAGAGATTTGAAACAAAGCAGACGTATTCAGCGAACAACACTGTTATCCATGTACTCAAGATTGTAGCAGCTGTAATGGCCAAAGGAAGCGCTAAGCGGGTTAACAAGAAACCAATACTAAAATAAGCTTCGAATGAGACAAGGAAATAGGATTTGCGGATTATTGAAAGTAGGACACCTAAAAACAAGCCAATAATTCCGATTATTACCCCAATTAGTGCGATCCATCTAAAAACAGCAGAACTTGTGTTTGTGGCAAAATACACATCGTGTGTAGTCTTTTTTCTCATATCTTTCCGCCGAAGAATTGAATAGTATGCGGTTAATAAGCGCAGCATTAGAAATGAAATCAAGACATTGAACATAACGCCAAACCATCTAGCACAGAACATTTAGCAAAAATCAACCATATGATTAAGAATAATTGCATCGAGATTCTTGTCAACTGTTTTTTTAGCAGGCATTCCCCCATTCCTAAGGAGACTGTTCTAAAACAGCTAAGCAGATTAGACCGTTTCCCGTTCAGTCTTTGAGAAAAGCAGCTCGAGAATACAGGATTCGATGCGTCTCGCGTCGAGAAAGATTGAGGATTCGATGCGTCTCGCGTCGAGAAAGATTGAGGATTCGATGCGTCTCGCGTCGAGTAAGATTGAGGATTGGAT
>Ga0265295_1001736_pt1 | contig 37248 bp, 28 predicted proteins | sample Munlansysbiofilm_FD_192503 | JGI IMG/M metagenome (GOLD analysis project Ga0265295, IMG submission 192503) | Leachate microbial communities from a municipal landfill in Southern Ontario, Canada - Methane capture system biofilm | ecosystem: Engineered > Solid waste > Landfill > Unclassified ... | reverse complement strand
ATTTGTACCACGCCGCCATTTTTGGCTAAGGCTTTTAACATATCATCGTTTAAATTGCGCGGATGGTTGCATAAAGCCCGCGCACAAGAGTGTGAGGCAATTATTGGATGTTTACTCAATTTCAAAACATCATAAAAAGCAGAATCGGATGCGTGCGAAACATCAATCATGATTCCCAATTGATTCATTCGCTCAACCACCTTTTCGCCAAAAGCCGATAAACCATTAAACTCTGCACCATTTTGATCGGTCGATGAATCGGAAATGTCATTATTTTTGGTGTGAACAAGAGTAATATAACGAGCACCTAAGTCGTAAAAGTGATTGATATTATCCAGATTGTCGCCGATGGGATATCCATTTTCTATTCCAAAATAGATTGCCCGCTTGCCTTTTCGCTCAAGGATATATCCGTGCTCTGCGGTAGTGGCAATTTCGGCTTTTTCACTATTGAGTTCCACGGCTGTTTGCGATGCTTTGAAAATCTGTTCCGCTTTTGCAAAAGCACTAGCATAGCCAACACTATCGCGTTCACCTTGTCCAATAAACACGGCGAAAAACACCGCATCTAAACCGCCTTTTTCCATACGAGGAATATCAATCTTGCCTTCTCCTTTGCGTCCATCGTGTTCAATTCCAATATTAAAATCAGTATTAAAGAACTTTAGTGGAGTATCGGTATGTGAATCAATTGTAAACACATTATGATGAATTTCAGATGCCTTTTCTTCCATGGTCTGGCAGGATGAAAACAGGAGAACACCTGCTGAAAAGAGGGTGAAAATTTTATACATATCTATGGTTTTTATTTTGGCCTAAAGGTAAAAATAAATTATTGGGTTTTTACCGTATAACTGTTTTAACGTTCAATGTATTAGAAACAGGATTACAACGAAATAACGACAATCAAAATTAAAAAAACATATAGAGAAAATTTAGCCCTGTCAACCTTTCTGCTAGTTGCGAAACAGGACTAAAGCCCTTTACTTCAACAAATTAACCAATCAGAGTCCACCTAGTATAATCGTAGGATAGAATTTTGCTTTTGCATATTTTACAGAAATAAAAACGGAAATACTATACAAAAAAGCAGATGCTCTAAAAACCATTTGTCGGTAGATTGTAATATATTTGTGATCAAAATCACTATATAGAGATGAAACACACGAAACTAAACACAAATTGGAACGCTGATCCAAATAATCCAGAACCAACGATTTCACTGATTGAGAATGGAATAGAACTCTCCTTTTTATTAGATTCAACTGCGTTTGAGCATATCGACAAAGAGGATATGGGTAGTTTGGAGTTTCAAAATGTGTTTGCCTACCGATTAGAGTCAACCAATAATGAAGACTCGTCTAGCAATCAATTTCGGTTTAAAAACGACCAATTGCCTCGGGGAGCGTTTTACGAACTCGTAAACTCAAAATGGGACAGCAATTTCCCCAACGACAAAATCGTTGTAAATGAATCGATTAATAAAAAAGAGATACGCCATTTTGTCTTCTTCTTAGGGAATACTATATTTGAGTGTCTAGCAACAGATTATCAATTTAATTATAAAAACAACTTAATCGAGATTCTGGATGAGAAATATCCAAAGGGATATCTAAATCATTACATCTCCATGTTTACTTCGCAGTTTAGCAAACCCACCATCGACAATTTTAAAATCTACACCGATTTGTACATACAAATGGAGAGCAAAAAGGAGTTTATTGATCTGAAAAACGAACTTAAAAACATTAAGAAAAATAACGATTTGAGTCTATATCTGAAATTCGCCAACAGATTTGAGATAATTGGCTTTGGGATAAAACAACTCAATGATATGATTAAGGTGATTGAAAATCATAACATTTAAAAAATATGGCAATAGTTCAATTGTCAATTATAAGGGGGGAACAAAAAAAGAGTCCATTTGCACGTCACAAATTTATGGACCTTTCAGGAAGGAAGGTTATAGCGATAAAAGATTTTGCGTATCTTTACCCACATTAATAAAAACAAAACACATCTAAATTCATGCGATTAAACGCGGTAAATTTAATTAAACGATACGGGAAAAGAACGGTTGTACGAGGCGTAAACGTGGAGGTTAACCAAGGGGAAATTGTTGGTCTTCTGGGCCCTAACGGAGCTGGAAAAACCACCACATTCTACATGATCGTTGGACTTATAAAACCAAATTCAGGGAAAATATTTGTTGACAACGAGGAGATTACAAACGAACCGGTCTATTTACGAGCAAAACGGGGCGTGGGCTACTTGGCGCAAGAAGCTTCCGTATTTCGAAAGTTAAGTGTCGAGGACAATATAACCGCCGTAATGGAGATGGCAGGCTACAGCAAAGAGTATCGACAAGATAAACTGGAGGACTTGCTTGATGAATTTGGACTGCAACGGATTCGAAAGAGCCTTGGGGTTCAACTGTCAGGTGGAGAACGTCGCAGAACTGAAATTGCACGCGCTCTAGCCATTGATCCAAAGTTTATTTTGCTCGACGAGCCTTTTGCAGGCGTTGATCCCATTGCAGTTCAGGACATACAAGAGATTGTATATAAACTAAAAGAGAAAAACATTGGGATATTAATCACCGACCACAATGTTCACGAAACGCTTAGTATTACCGACAGAGCTTACCTCCTATTCAACGGCTCGATTCTAAAAGCCGGAACCGCCGAAGAGCTTAGCCTCGACGAGCAAGTTCGCAAAGTATATTTAGGGGAAAACTTTGTCCTACGAAAAAAATAGATAACCTCCACAGATCATCAACGAACGATTTACAATGAGGATTTTCATACTACTTCTTTTTCTTTTGTGTCAACTATCCTCCGTTGCCCAACTCACTAAAGTCAGAGGTCAAATAAAAGATGTCTCGACTGGTGAGGCTATGCCTTTCGTAAATATATCGTTCACAAACACCTCGATTGGTGTAATTTCCGATATTGAAGGAAATTATTACATTGAAACCCGAAACAAAGTAGACAGTATCGTATTCTCCTATGTTGGATATCAGAAAGAATCGAGGCCCATAAGGGCGAATGCGTTTCAAGAGATGTACATAAATTTGACCCCGCTCGCCATTTCACTTCAGGAAATTATTATTCGTCCCGAAAAAAACCCTGCACTGATACTCCTAGACTCGTTAAATAAATATAGAAAAGAGAATAATCCGGATAGATTGGAAAACTGGGAGTCGGAGATATACAATAAAATGGAGTTTGACATCAGTAACATTGGTGATGATTTTAAAAATAATCGACTTTTAAAACAATTCAAATTCGTATTTGAGTACATGGACACGTCGGTCATCAGCGGAAAAAACTACTTGCCCATTTTTATCACAGAAACCGTTTCAAATCTGCATTATCAGAAAAACCCAAAAAAAGAGAAAGAGATCATTAAAGCATCGAACATCAGTGGCGTAAAAGACGATCAATTATCCCAGTTTATGGGACAGATGTATCTGAAGGTCAATCCATACGACAATTTCATTCAGCTTTTCGGAAAAGGATTTGTGAGCCCAATTGCACGATTTGGTCCCCTTTATTACAAATATTATTTAATCGACAGTTCGTGTATCGACAATAAATGGTGCTATCAAATATCATACTTACCACGGCAAAAACAACAACCCACATTTTCAGGCGACTTTTGGATTCACGACACCACCTATGCCCTATGTAGAATAAATGCCCGAATAGCCCAAGATGCCAACTTAAACTTTGTAAACGACTTGGTTTTCAGTCTCGACTACGAGCATGTAAACGACAGTATTTGGTTTGCAAAACTCGAAAACACGTTTATCGATTTCAATATATCGGATCGCACCTCCGGAATATTTGGAAAAAAAACAACGTCATACAAAAATACCCGTTTTGATGTTTTGAGGGACGAAAAATTTTTCAATCCACAACTCGGACAAGAACTCATAACTCTGGATGGAATTAACGATTTAGCTCCCGACAAATGGGTGGAGATGCGGCATTTGAATTTGACCGAAAAAGAGATTCAAATTTTCGACATGGTGGACAGCATTAAGCAAGTACCCATATTCAAAACATGGGTCGATGTAATTAACACGGTTATAAAGGGATATTATATAATTGGGCTGTTTGAAATCGGTCCTTATTATAAACTCTATAGTTTTAATGCCATTGAAGGAAATCGGTTTCGATTTGGAGGTAGAACCAGCAACGACCTGAGCAAGAAGGTGTTATTCACGGGTCATGTTGCCTACGGCGATAAAGATAAGCGGTGGAAGTTTGCGCAAGGCGGTCTTTACATGTTCAATAAAAACCCTCGACGCTCCGCCGGATGGGACATAAAACACGATATCGAACAACTGGGAATTAGCCAAAATGCCTTCACACAAGACAACATACTCGCCTCCTTTTTGCGCCGAACATACAATAAAAAACTAACCCTTGTTGACGAAATTCAACTCTATATTGAACATGAATGGTATCAGGGATTATCAAACAAGGTTAAGATTAAAAGTCGGCAAATATGGGCAACACAATATGTTCCATTTATTGTTGATAATTTCAACGACAACACAATAAAAGAATTAAATGTTATTCCAACCACCGAAATCACAGTAAATACCCGTTACGCATACAACGAAAAGTTTATAATGGGCGAATTTGAACGGGTTAGTTTAGGCACCCATTATCCCATTTTCAACCTCGATTTAACGGCAGGAATTAAAGGTATTCTCAACAGTCAATACGATTATTATCGAATCCATGCCAGTATTGACCATGGTTTCAACATTAACCCAATAGGCCGATTCCGCTACATTCTCGACGGCAGTTTTTACATTGGAACAGCTCCCTATCCGTTACTTCAAATCCACGAAGGAAACGAAACCTACTCCTTCGATGACTATGCTTTTAACATGATGAATTACTACGAATTTGCTTCCGATAAATATTTAAGTTTGCTAGTAGAGCATCATTTCGATGGATTCTTTTTCAATCGAGTGCCGTTTTTCAGGAAACTAAAATGGCGAGAGGTAGTTTCCGCAAAAAGTCTTATTGGTAGAGTAAGTGAAAAAAACCTGAATGCGATGCGTTTCCCCGATGGAATGCGCCAGCTAAGCAAACCCTATGGCGAAGCAAGTATTGGAATTGAAAATATTTTCAGACTATTCCGAATCGATGCCATGTGGCGTTTATCGTACCTTTCGCAACCTGCGGGTTCGGAAAATATGCCTACGATCCCCCGATTTGGCATTCGTGCCCAAATGAAATTTGAGTTTTAATATCTCCGCCTAAAATCGAATTGTAAAAATCGTTTTTCCGGGTTTGGATACCACGCCAATCGTTCCGCCTTGTGCCCGTATAAGTTGGCGCGATAGTGCCAGTCCAATGCCGGAACCTCCTTGGCGAGTGGTGAAAAATGGGATAAATATCTTGTCAATAACCTCGGGAAGGATTCCTAACCCATTATCCTCCACTTGTATTACCACGTTTCCAGTGGAATTAAAGTAGGCGCGCATCTTAATTTTGGGTTTCACTTCGCCATCGACCGCCTGTATTGCATTGTTGAGAAGGTTAATAATGACACGCTCCATCATCGATTCATCGGCAACAATTTCCATATCGGGAACACTGATATCCAATTTCAATTCGATGTTGTTTTCTCGAATATCGTTTTCATGCAACTTACACAACTCTCTCAAGAAACCTTCCACCTTAAATCGCTCGAACTTGGGTTGCGATGTTTTGGTCAAATTCCTGTAAGTCTCCACAAACTTAAGCAATCCGGCACTTCGTTTATGAATTGTGTTAATGGCCAGACGGATATCGTCCACGTCATCGGGTAAGAATTCCGACTGATTCTGAAACATCCCTTTCAACGTCTCGGTGAGCGACGTTACTGGAGTAATGGAGTTCATTATTTCGTGCGTTAAAACCCGAATCAGTTTTTGCCACGACTCAATCTCCTGCTCTTCGAGTTCTGACTGGATATTCTGAATACTCACCACCTTAATAACTCCGGACTCTTGCTTTATTGTTTTGGCATTCACGGAGAGATAAAAAATCTCATCCTCCATTCGTATTTTTATTAACTTCTTTTTTCCATCCTTTAAATCAGAAACAACGTCAAACAAGGCTTTATCAATGGACTCTAATTGATTAACATTGGTAAAATCACGAAACCCAAAAAGCCGATTTATGGAATTATTGGATATGATTACTTGACCTCCGGGGCGGAATGCAACCAACCCAATTCCAATGTGTTGGATAATTGTTTTGTAAAAAAAACTTTGCTCTTCTTTATCTTGCTTAATTTCACGGAATTGCGATAAAATCTCGTCAAAAACGCTGCTTAATTCAGAAAATGCCTTCCCCTGTTCCTGCGAACTGAAATTATAGTTAAACTCCCCAAATCGGATGGCTTCAAAAAAGGAGGTAAGTTTTTGATTGGTAATACACACCAACTTGTAAACCCAATAGACCTGCAAGGGTATTGACAATAAAAGCAGAATGGCGGTGTAGATGAGTGAAGTTTTAAACCAAACCCACGAAAACAAAAATATTGTGCATGTCAACAAGGCTATTTGCATAACCATGCGAATCTCGAAACGTTTAAATACCATGTTTTTCAATTCTACGATACAACGATGTACGGGTCAACCCCATTTGTTTTGCAGCAATAGATACATTTCCCTGCGTTTTTTCGAGCACCGATTTTATAACTCTTTTTTCAATCTCATCGAGATTATAGGTATCTAAATCCATGGCTGAACTTTTAGATTTTTTCGACGGATTCAAAATAAAATCGCTTGGCTCCAATGTATTTCCCTCACTCATAATAATTGCACGTTCAATGGCATGTTGCAACTCACGAATATTTCCGGGCCAGGTGTACATTTGCAACTCTTTCATGGCAGCAACACTTATTTTCCGTATTCGTTTTTTATACTTTCGCAGATAAATATTAAAATAATGTTCCGCCAACAAAGGAATATCATCGGCGCGATCTCTGAGCGGTGGAATATGTATTTCAACCGTATTGATTCGATATAGTAAATCCTGTCTAAACTCCGAATTATGAACCATTTCGTAGATATCAGAGTTGGTTGCACAGATTAAACGAATATTGATATCGGTAGCTTGGGTGCTTCCCAAACGGACAACTTGCCGACGCTCGATGGCGGTCAAAAGTTTTGCTTGCAACGGAAGCGTCAAATTGCCAATCTCGTCTAAAAACAATGTTCCACCCGATGCTACTTCAAATCGTCCCTCCTTAGCCTGTTTAGCATCGGTAAAAGCTCCTCGTTCGTATCCAAAAAGTTCGCTCTCAAACAAGGTTTCGGGAATGGCACCCAAATCAACATTGATAAAGACATCCTCGCTGCGCAAACTACTTCGGTGAAGTGCTCGGGCAACAACCTCTTTTCCCGTTCCATTTTCACCAAGCACCAAAACACTGGCATCAGTTTTAGCCACTTTGCGAATATTCTCCATGACTTTTTTCATGGATGCCGACTCGCCAATAAAATCCTTAAATGGAGTGTCGATGCTTTCCGATATATGTTTCACAATATTTCGTTGCTGCGATGTTTCGTTCCGCGATTGTCGCAATCGAATTCCGGCCAATACGGTGGCAAGTATTTTTTCATTCTGCCACGGTTTCAGGATAAAATCAGCAGCTCCAGCCTTTATGGCTCGTACCGCTTTTTCGGTATTTCCATAAGCGGTAATAAATATAACAACAGCAGCCGGATCGATTTCCAATATTTTTTCGAGCCAAAACAAACCCTCCTGTCCACTTATGGCATCGTGTTTAAAATTCATATCCAGCAAAATGGCATCAAACTTATTTTTCAGAATATGGGTTTCAATATTTTCGGGGTTTGTCTCCGTAACCACCAAATCGACATGGGATTTAAGAAGTAGTTTTAATGAGATCAAGATATCTTCATTGTCATCGACAACCAATATTTTTCCTTTTTCGTCCATAATACTTTTTATTGAGTGCGGTTATTTTATTATCTGTTGCCAATCTTATTATTTATTGACTATACATTGATGTTCTTCAATTTCGGTGTGAAACATGTCCGCTTTATGTTTGAGACATTGAAATGAAAGGGCTTTTAATCGTAGTTGGAAACTAGAACTATACAACATTCATTCTTCATTATGTCTCAAGAGGTAGAACAAAGGAACAAAACTCTCTCGATCAAGAATCTCTTTGCCAATGTTTACAAATCGGATTTAAAATCAAGAAGTCCACCTAACGAATATCAATAATTGGATCAAATAACGACCTAAAGATAGGGCATTTGCATTAAAAAACAATAGGATTATCGGCAATTCAGCGATAATCCTATTATACAAATTCGAATGTATATATCTCTATTTTATGAGAATCGGGGTATTTACAAGTACCTTTTATTATTTAAAATAGTCTTTCATTCGTTCGAAAATACTTTTTCCACTATTGTCCTCTTGGGGAGCAAACGCTGCCGAATCGGATAATTTTTCAATAATTTTACGTTCCTCTTTTGATATTTCAGATGGAATCCAAATATTAACCTGTACGAGAATATCTCCACGACCGTATCCATTGATTTCGGGAACTCCTTTGCCTCGCAGACGAAGAATTTTTCCGGATTGTGTTCCAGGTTCAATTTTAATTTTCGCTTTTCCATCGACAATGGGCACTTCGACGGTAGTTCCCAAAATAGCATTGGGAATACTAATAAAGAGGTTGTGAATTAGGTCGTTGCCATCTCTTATTAATTCTGGGTGTATCTCCTCTTCAATCAGCACATGCAAATCGCCATTCACTCCACCTCTACGTGCAGCATGGCCTTTGCCGGTAACGGTGAGTTGCATTCCCTCGGTAACTCCTGCAGGTATTTTTATGGTTACAACATCGTCCTCTTTAACAATTCCTTCGCCATGACATGAAGCACATTTGGATTTAATAATCCGTCCTTCGCCACCGCATGTTGGACATGCTGAGGCAGTTTGCATTTGTCCTAAAAAGGTATTTGCAATTCGCGTTACCCTACCGGCACCATTACATGTTGTACATGTTGAATAGCCATCGGATCCTTTTGCACCGGTTCCATCGCAGGCGTTACAGGATATATATTTGTTAATTTTTATCTTTTTCTCAGCCCCATTTAACACTTCGGTGAGCGAAAGTTTAATTTTAACACGGATATTTCCACCTTTATTTACATGGCGCGAGTTTCCACGACCAAAACCTCCAAAACCTCCAAAAACACTATCGCCAAAGATATCGCCAAAGGAAGAGAAAATATCTTCCACGGTCATGCCACCTCCGGAATATCCGCCGCCGCCGCCAGAGAATGCTTGATGTCCAAACTGGTCATATTTACGTCGTTTATCGTCGTTTGACAATATATCGTATGCTTCTGCAGCCTCTTTAAATTTCTCTTCGGCCTCTTTATCTCCCGGGTTACGGTCGGGATGAAATTTGAGTGCCATCTTTCGATATGATTTTTTTATCTCTTCCTTATCGGCCCCTTTGCTGACCCCCAATATTTCGTAATAGTCTCTTTTTGACATCTTTAGTATATATGTTTTATTTAATGCAGACCTATTCGCCTACCACAACTTTTGCAAATCGTATAACTTTATCATTTAAGTAATAACCTTTGGTTATCACATCAACAATTCTTCCTTTCAACTCCTCGTTTGGGGCAGGAATTTTAGTAATGGCTTCGTGTTTATCGGTATCCAACTCCAGACTCATTGCATCAATGGCCACTACCCCCTTTTGTTTTAAAAATTCCAGAAATTTTCCATAAATTAGATTGACGCCAACTTTCACACCTTCAATATCCTTAGCGGTATCAATGGTAGCAATTGCTCGTTCAAAATCGTCCACTACTGGAAGGATGTCGATGAGAATGTCCTGACCAGCGGATTTAATTAAATCGATTCGTTCTCTTAACGTTCTTTTTTTATAGTTGTCAAATTCAGCAACCAAGCGCACGTATTTATCATTTGCTTCGGCAACTTGTTGTTTCAACGCCTCCTCTGCCGATAGCGTTTGCTCCAGGTCATCGTCTGTATTTTGGTAAGCATTATTCTCATTCGTAGATTCTCCCAAATTCACTTCTGTGTCAACGTTTTCCGAAGCAATTTCTTCGTTCTCTCTAATTTTCTTCTTAGCCATATTCTTAATATTCTAATTGTTCAAATCTTCAAACAAAACCCACTAAAAAAGCATATTCAAAGGAATCTGAATATGATTTACTGTGGTGTCTGCATATCTATTTTCATGCTTGGTTAACAAATTATTTGCCAAATGTCCAATTATGAAGATTTGTCGCATAATCGTCTCTCCTTTGTGTCAAACTGGCATAGAAGCGGGTTTTCTTAAACAATTTCGTCACTAATACTCAGGCATTATGATCCATAATATTAAATAGATTAACCCTCCAGGAAATCCAGCACTCAAAATGGTGAGTAGTAAATAGGCCAATCGTGTAAGCGATGGATCCCACCCCAAATATTCGGCAATTCCACCGCAAACCCCTGCCAACAAACGATTGTTTGAACGTTTCAATTTTCGTCCCATAAGTTATACTTGTTAAAGATTCGATTCTTATTCAGGGGACAAAACTAGTGGTTTTAAACCATTAATCCGAAATAGAATAACTTTAAAATGGAGGCAACAATAAAAGAGAGAAATAATTCATATATTTACGTTCAAGAGAACGAATTCTATTTTTCACATTAACATTTCAACTATGCGATTCATTAACATTACCACCCTACTTGTAAGCCTTATTTTGCTGCTCTCTTGCGGACAAAAATCAAAAAAAATCGAATTGGTCGTCACTACCGATGTGCACGGAAAGATATTTTCTTACGACTATGCAAACGACAAACCATCAGAAAACAGCCTGTCAAAGGTCTCATTTCTAGTTGACTCACTCCGAAAGGAAAACAAGCAACTATTTATTTTCGATTGTGGCGATTTACTGCAAGGCACACCAGCCATTTATCATCAAAACTATTTGCAAAACACAGAAAACCACCCCATAGTAGCAATCATGAAACACATTGGTTATAGCGCTTCTGTGGTTGGTAACCACGATATTGAATGTGGGCCGGAGATATACAATAGTCTGAATGAACAGTTCAATCATCCTTGGCTTGGAGCAAATATTGTAAACATAAAAACAGGGAAGCCTCATTTTAAACCCTATACTATAATAAAGGATAATGGCCACAAAATTGCCATTCTTGGACTAATTACCCCAGGCATTCCTGGATGGCTACCGGCCAAATTATGGAAAGATCTTGAATTTGAAGATATGGTTGAGTCTGCATCAACATGGATGGCAACCATAAAAAAAGAGGAAAATCCCGACTTTATCATTGGATTATTTCATTCGGGATGGAATTCAACCTACGGCGGCGTTGATTCATTGAGCGTTAAAAACGAGAACGCTTCGCTAACCGTGGCGCATGAAGTTGATGGTTTTAATCTTATTTTCATTGGACACGATCACGATCGTCGGGTGTTTGATATACAGAATAAAAATAACAACCGGGTTGTGATTGTCGATGGTGGTTCTCATGCCAGAACTGTAGGTCGAGTTACCTTAAATGTGTCGGCACAAAACGACTTAACCGTTGATACCGCATGGGTTGAAAACATCAGCAAACTGAGCAACAGTTCGACCTACGATTCTGTTTTTGCCAACGAAGGAGATAAAATTAAAACGTGGATTAACTCACCAGTATGCACCATTGACGAGTCCATTAATTGCAACGATGCTTTAGTTGCGCCCTCAACGTATATGAATCTAATTCACGAAATCCAACTGGCCGCTACCAATGCCGACATTTCATTTGCCACGCCGGTTAGCATTTATAATCGAACCTCATCGGATACCCTTAGGGAAAGCGATCTATTTAAACTTTACTCTTTTGAGAACAAACTTTACACCCTAAAAATGACTGGAAAAGAGATTCGATCATACCTTGAGTATTCCGTTCATTTATGGTTTAATAATGATTTTCCTAATTCTACGCTATTGCAATATCAGGACAAAAGCAAATCAAATAAATTAAGCCGGCCGTATTATAATTTCGCCTCTGCTGGAGGAGTCAAATACAACATCGATTTCAGACGAAAACCCGGAGACCGTGTATATGGAATTAAACTAAACTCGGGCGAAAATTTATTACCCAACAAAAACTATTTAGTTGCTGTAAATAGTTATCAAGCCAATGGTGGCGGTGGACATCTGGAAATTGGAGCAGGAATTCCAAAACAGGAAATTGAACGTAGAACGGTTTCAATATCCGAAGAGGAGGTTCGCACAATAATGCGAAGTTATCTGTTTAATCAAAAAGAGTATCGAGTAAACAAAACTCAAAATTGGACTTTACACCCATCGTCTTTGTGGAAAGAAAGTGCTGAAAAAGAGCTAAACGAATTTTTCAACAAATCCTATTAATTTGCAACAAAATTCAATTAACACGAAAGCAAGAGTACGAATTTTAAAATAGTAAATTTTACCCAATGTAAGAAGTTTGCTAAGGGAGTTATATATTTGAGAATACAACAAAATAAAATAAATGAGGATTCTGATTCTTAGCATATTACTTATAATTGTTTCAACATTTGGAGGATTTTGTCACCAACAGCAAAAACTCGACTCCCTTTTGGCTGTTGTTGACACCCAATCTTTAAATGAAAAGATATCCACACTACAATCTATTGCCATATTTTACATTGGAGTAAATCCAGACCTAACAGTAAAATATGCCCTTCTAGCAAAAGAGGTTGCAGAAACAACCAATGCAGATACAGCAACGATTGCACAAACGTTGCATATACTTGGAACAGCATATTGGTACAAAAAAGATCTTGTGAAATCGTTGGAATACCTATTGAAAAGTCTTAAATATAGACAAGAGATTAATGATTTACATGGAATTTCGAAATCGCTGAATAACATTGCGATGATCTATCGAAACTCGAATCAAAAAGCAGAAGCGTTGGAGATGTACAGGCAATCGCTTGAGATTAAGAAGAAACTCAACGACACCATCGGGATGGCAGCTACTTACAACAATATAGGGAATGTATATATTAGTCTCAACCAACTACAAACCGCCCTGGAATACGCTCATAAAGCGGCTACTATCTGGGAGAGTTTAACAAATAAAACCGGATTATCGCTGTGCTACAACTCGATTGCTATTATTTATAGAGATTTAAAATATTACAACAAAGCGCTCGAATACCTTTTTAAAGCACAAACCATTGCCCGACAAGACGGAAACAAACTTGAACTTACTGAATTTCTAATGAACATAGCGGATGTCTATGAAAAAACAGGGCAATATGGGCCGACTATAAAACATTACGATGAAGCCTTAGAATTAGCAATCGAACTAAAAGATCTAACCTCACAGCAAATAATACATAGCAAACTTTCCGGTTTTTATGACCGAACCGGTAATTACAAAAAAGCCTTTGAGCACCATAAAAAAGCCACTACTTTAAAGGATTCCATAAACATCCAGGAGGCTAATCAAAAGTTATCCGAAATTAAACTTAAATACGAGAAGGAGAAAAATGAAAAGGAGATAGAATCGCTAATACAACAAACTAACATTCAAAAGCTTAAGGTGTATGAAAGTCAGTCAAATTTCAATACACTGGCACTTATCACACTTCTTGTGTTGCTTTTAATTATCTTAATTCTAAGTCGATATCGACTAAAGATAAAACACAATAAAATCCTTGACCAAAAAATACAAGAGCGAACAGCCTCTCTGCAACATGAGATTGCAGAACGAAAACGGATACAAGAAAAAGAGCTGAAAACTCGTGAACGATATAAGTACATCCTCAACACCCTTCCGCTAGGAATGATTCACTACGACGAAGAAGGTACAATTATAAGTGTTAATCCGGCATGGACTACCATGTTTGACGTATCGATGGACAGTGTAGAGAAACACAAAATTGACACTGCTATTGAAGACAAAGTCTTATTAAAATCACTTTATACAGCATTGGAAAAAAAATCGTACAACTACGATCACATCACTCTATTTAATAGTAAAACATCAACCCACCTAAATGTGTACATTTCAAGCTTATACTCTGAAACCGGAGGATTTCTCGGAGCATTTGGAATTTTTGAAGATATAACCACACAAGTTAAAGCCAAAGAAACACTTAAAATAAGCGAAACGCAATTTCGCGAACTTTCAGATAGCTTGCCAGAAATGATTTGCGAAATAGACACCGATGGGTTTTTAAAATACGCAAATAAAATAACGTTTGACAAACTTGGGTACGACATCGATGTTTTATATCATAAATTTCATGTTTTAAATCTCTTTGCAAAGAAAGATCAACCCCAGCTCATTAGAATGCACTTCACATTACAAGCCAATGTAGAATCTGAAATACAACAAGATATCACCATTGTTACTCAACGTGGCGAAGAACTTGAAGCCATTATAAAAGTAAATAATGTAATTAAAGAGGACAAAATTGTTGGTTTTCGAGGAATAATAATTGATATAACCGAACGCAAAAGGCAGGAGACTGAATTGCGTATAGCAAAGGAGAAGGCGGAAGAGGCCGATCATTTAAAATCGTCGTTTCTTACAAACATGAGTCACGAAATACGAACTCCAATGAATGGGATTTTAGGATTTAGTGAGCTTTTGCGCGACGAGGATTTAAACGAAGAGCAGAAGGAGAATTATTTGGATATCATTATTAAAAGCAGCAATCAACTATTGCAAATAATCGACGATGTTGTAAATGTATCAAGAATTGAAGCGGGCGAGGTGGATATCATAAACCGACAAATCGATTTAAAACGGTTCTTTAACGAACTGCTTATTTTCTTCCGGGGATTTATCGCCTCCCAAGCTGAAAATATCAATATCGAGGTTCACTACATGGTGCCGGACGAGAACTCGCTTATTCTTGTGGATCATTATCGATTACAACAAATTTTAAACAACCTGATAAACAACGCTATAAAATTCACAAAAGAAGGAGACATCGAATTAGGATGTTACCTCTCTCGGAACAACATGTTGAAGTTTTTTGTTAAGGATTCAGGAATAGGGATTGCCCCAAAAGATCACAAAATTATATTTGATCGATTCATACAAATGGACGAAACCCATTCCAAAAGACATGGTGGCACTGGACTTGGGCTCACCATAAGCAAAGCATTAGTGGAACTTATGGGTGGCAAAATCTGGGTGGAAAGCGAAGTAAACAAAGGGGCTACATTCTATTTCACTATTCCTTATAATCAGGTAGAGACAAACTGCGACGATGCCTCTTCGTATGAAAACAGCAATTCAATACTTCCATCGTGGAATAGTAAAACCGTTTTAATAGTGGAAAACAACCCTCAAATTGCAAAAGAAATTGAATCATACCTCAAGCCTACAAAAATAAACATTTTACATGCCGACAACAACATCCAAGCTATTGATGCAGTTGTACAAAATACAAACCTCGATATGATTATTATCGACAATCAAACCGCCAAATTCTCCGATTACATGCTTATTAAACAGATTAAATTGAAGAATAGGCATGTACCCATCATTGTGCAATTATCGAACGCAACCATTGAAGAAAAAAATAGAATCTTAGAATCCGGTTGTCGCGACTACATAATAACCCCAATAAACAAGCTGGTACTGATAAGCAAAATGAATAAGATTTTTAACCCATCGTAAATACAAATCCAATCCCTAAATAACCGTAATTGCAACCTCCTTTTTCTCGGTCAAACAACCAATAACTATTGGATCGATTCCGTTTTCAGTCAACAGTTTTTCCACCTGAGCAACCGAACCGTGTTCAACCGCTATCAACAGTCCGCCACTGGTTTGTGGATCACAAAGAAGATATTTATCGCTATCGTTTTTCAACGTTACAAAATGTCCGTAACTATCCCAATTGCGATATGTGCCTCCGGGAATACATTTTTGATCTAAATAGTATTGCACATCAGGGAAAGTTGGGATTTTATCCAATTCAATTTCTGCCGACAAACCACTTCCATCGCACATCTCCGAGAGATGACCCAAAAGTCCAAATCCAGTTACATCCGTCATTGCGGTAACTCCTTCAATATCAGCCAGTTTTTCGCCTATTGCATTTAGAACCGACATAGCATTGGGTGCTATATTTTCATGTTCAGCAAGGAGTTTTCCTTGTTTTTGTGCCGTAGTAAGAATGCCAACGCCCAGGGGTTTGGTTAAATACAATGTACATCCCACCGTTGCGGTATTGTTTCTTTTTAGTTTTTTCAAATCAACTCGACCGGTAACTGCCAATCCGAAAATGGGTTCGGGCGAATCAATACTATGACCTCCTGCCAATACAATGCCTGCTTCTTTGCACGTCTGACGACCACCTTCCAACACTTGTTGTGCTATTTCGGGTGACAATTTATCAACCGGCCATCCCAAAATAGCAATGGCAAGCAATGGTTTTCCGCCCATGGCATAAATATCGCTAATGGCATTGGTGGCTGCAATTTTCCCAAAGGTAAAGGGATCATCGACAATGGGCATAAAAAAATCGGTGGTGCTGATTATTGCTGTTCCGTCGCCCAAATCATACACGGCAGCATCGTCACGACTGTCGTTTCCCACAAGCAAATTGGCATCGGGAAGAAAATTTATTTTGGTTTTTAAGATCGTGGTCAATACTTTAGGCGATATTTTACATCCGCATCCTGCACCATGACTATATTGAGTAAGTTTTATGGTATTCATAATTTTATAGTTTTGCTACTGTTTTTGCATTTTCAATGTGATTAATTGTTGGGATCTCAATCCGAACAACACGCTCAGGAAGTCGCCCCGACATTCCTTTCAGATAAGACTTATCGTAATAATCTAGGGCTATTGAGGCTACCTCGTCAAACCGTTTCCCTTCCAAAGACTCAATTGCTCGCTTTTCATTTAAGCCCCCGAGTCTTTTTGCTATTCGATGAATCGATGCCGATAATTGCTCACAATCGCAGGAAGCATACTCATCAACCAGAAGCTTTACGCGCTCTTTTGCAGGAATATCAATAAAAAAGAGCTTTGCTTCACGCATTTGATCAAAAAACGGTTTTGGAATTTTCACCGCCCCTATGGTAATACTTTCGTCCTCAATCCAAATAGGCTTTGTTTTATCAAGTTTTTCCAACTCGTGGTATAGGATATTCTCAAATTGCTCCACCGTTGGTTGTTGCCCTTGTCCAATGCCCCCAAAAGCGGATCCTTTGTGGTGCGCTAGCCCTTCGAGATCAATTACCTGAATACCAATATTTTGCATTTCATGCAGTATGTGCGTTTTTCCGCTTCCGGTATATCCACCCAACACTTTTAAACAAAAAGGGTGTTCAAAACTGGTAAGAATATAATTCCGATACGCCTTGTAGCCCCCCACCAGACGATGAACATGCTGAAATCCGTTGTCGGACAAATGTTCCGCAAAAGACTCGCTTCGCATTCCTCCGCGCCAACAGTGTACAATTACTTTTCCCGATGGTGCTACTTTTTTTGATTCTGAAATATACGATTCCAACTTGGGATTAACATATTTATATCCCAGCGCAACGGCGGCCTCTTTCGAGTTTTGTTTATAAACCGTTCCCACATGAGCGCGTTCTTCATTCGTAAATAACGGAATACTGATTGCACCCGGAATATGACCATGTTCAAATTCACCCGGCGATCGAACATCGATTATCGGTAAATTAATGAGCAAAAGATCATCAATCGTAATTTCTGACACCATAATTATTATACTTTCTCCTTTGAGATTGATTGAATTTGCAAATTTAGGTCTTGTAATCGGATTGTTAACATGGAATCTTCTGTTTTTTTGATTTATTAAACCCATTTTCCAAATATCAGAACTCAATAACGTACTCTAGCAAATGGCGATCTAAAAGTTGAATACATCCAATAACAAACATATTCTTACATTCCTGTTCCCTCCAAAAAACGAATTATTGAAAAGTGCACACCTTCAGCACAAAACAACGAAAAAACCTCCGAAAAGAATCGTACTCTAATTTTTGAAAAGTCAATTTTCTTTCGCAGATGACGTAAAAATATAATAACTTTGTCCCAATATCGTTTTGAGACTAAATTAACCCCAACGACGACACAAACTACTATGCGACACCTTTCCGTTTTTTTATTTTTAATTATAGCATTTTCCTCACAATCAACCATAAAAGCCCAAATTAAAATATTATCGGCCGACACGGTAATTGCAACTGCGTATAGTGAAACGACACTGCAAGATTCCATTTATATTTTCCAAGGCCCGGGAGCCAATGGATGGTCGATAAATATGAGTGCGCAAGGGGCCGATACTACCGGACTTCTCTCCGATTTTAAATGGGATCGATGGAACGCAAACTCAGCAAGCAATTGGGATAGCGTTAAACACGAAACACAAAAGGAGACCTCTACAATAACTACTGATATATCAGGGGGCTACAAACTTCATTTTGTCAACTCACGAATTGACACAACCTACTATTTTTGGTTCTATTCAAACAATCTGAATGTACGGTTACATCACAAAAAAGATTGCGAGGAAATTGAAATTCAGGGAATAAGCGGAGGATTGTCGTTTACATATGCCGACATTCACGGTAGCGAGCCCTTTACACAGCATATAGTTGAAAATGGGCTAACCTACAATTGGCGTCTCGATTTCTTTAACGAAGAGTTTCAAGATTGGGAACCCTTGGAAGTACAACCAACATTTTCGCCAGTGGCTGCACCGCGATTAGGTGCTCTAACAGAACATAAACTATATCGATTTGTGGTTATCCTTAAAGACAGCCTGGGGCACTACTCTTTGGATAGCATGATATATCAATCCATTGGCGTTGATGCAAATTTCACCGCTACATACAACGATTCAATCATCGATCTGGATCAAGAGCAAATTGAGAAAGAAGCCCCTTTTAAAGTGCAATTTAAAAATTTAAGCAAAAATGCGATTTCATACGAGTGGTCTTTTTGGAATCGAACCGAGTCACTATACGAAAATGGCGACAATATTTGGAAAACATTATACAATTTTGAACCTCTCGACTCCTTAGAGTATCGTATTCCCGGAAGTTATACCGTAAAACTTAAAGCTTTTGGACGCCCCTTTATCGAAGATGGAATAGAACAAACCTGTATAGACTCACAAGTTAATCGCACTGACCGCGTTGACTATATGAAAATTCTCTTTAGCTCCATTGGTAAATTCCCAAATGTAATAACGCCCACTCTTGGCTCATACGACAAGCCACAATTTAATTTCCAATCCAATGATTCGAAAGAAGAAGGAACAGAACCAATCTCTTTAAGAGAGATGGAGATTAAAATATATGACCGTGGAGGTCAAAAAGTATATGAATATCGTGGCGACGATGACGACTGGGAAGGTTGGAACGGAAAACGAAACAATACAGGGCGTTACGTAAAAGATGGAGTCTATTTTTGGGTCATTACAGCAACAGGATGGGACAATGTAGAATATCAACAACGCGGATTTGTTCATGTAATGGGAACAAAACAATAAAGCCTTGATACAGATATTGAAATTTGCCTTTGCTGTTCCCATTTTGCTTGTTTACCTTTGCACAAAATTTAACACACCGTGCTTTACCCCGACGATATAGAATTTAAACTTGGTTTTAGTGCCATTCGGAATCAAATAGCTGACCGATGCTTGTCGCCTCTTGGTGCTGAATTGACTGATAATATGGTCTTTATGACCGACATCAACGCCATAGAACTGGAACACAATCGGACATTTGAATTTGTAAAGATTATCCAAAACGGACTCGATTTCCCAAGCGACAACTTTTTCGACCTACGTCCCGTCTTTTCAAGAATCAGACCGCAGGGAACCTACCCAATTCCCGAAGAGGTTTTAACCATGAAATTGTCGCTCCGAACACTGAAAACCATTGCACTATTTTTTAAATCGGACGAGAAAAAACAACAATTTCCGCACCTTTCCGAAACGGCATCAAAACTCAAACTCTACCCTTTTGTTTTCGATTTAACCGACAAAATAGTAGGAAAAACAGCAACCATTCGCGATAACGCTTCGCCCGAACTTGCTCGAATACGCAGAGCCATAAGCGATAAGCAACAACAGGTTTCAAAAGTAGTTGCCCAACTTTTCAGACAGGCACAAAGCGCAGGCTGGGCCGATCCAGACTCACAACCCGTAATTCGCGACGGCAGATTGATGATTCCAATTTTAGCCCCTTTTAAACGGCAAATACGCGGAATAATACACGATGAATCAACCACCGGGAAAACAGTTTTTATTGAACCCGGACAAGCGGTTGAGATAAATAACGCCATTCGCGAAGATATTGCCGAGGAGAAACGCGAAATCAGACGAATCCTGATTGCTTTTGCCGATGAGATACGACCCTATCTTGCCGACCTGTCGGAAGCATACGCCATTCTTGGAATATTTGATTTTACAAGAGCAAAATCACTATTATCCATCTCACTCAATGCCAACAAGATAACCATTATCGACGAGCCAATCATTGAGCTAGAAGATGCTGTAAATCCCATTCTCTATCTAAATTTCAAGTCGGAACAAAAAACCGTTGTCCCATTAAGCATTACACTCATTCCCGAAGAGCGAATCCTATTAATTAGTGGACCCAATGCCGGCGGAAAATCGGTGGCTCTAAAGTCAGTTGGAATACTCCAATACATGATGCAGTGCGGTATTCCAATACCAGCACGCGATAGTTCACGACTGGGAATCTTCAAAAGCATTTTTATTAATATTGGCGACGACCAAAGCATCGACAACGACCTATCGACCTACAGCTCGCATCTGCTCCACATGAAACAGACATTGCGCCACTGCAACAATCGCTCTTTGGTGCTTATTGATGAGTTTGGAAGTGGAACCGAGCCAGTAATTGGTGGCGCCATTGCGGAAGCTATCCTCGACAAACTAAACGAGAGCCACGTTTTTGGAGTAATAACAACTCACTACAGCAACTTAAAACACTACGCATCGCAAACTCCAGGCATTGCCAATGGCGCAATGATGTTCGATACGGCCAAAATTGAACCCACCTTTAAACTGGAACAAGGGAAACCCGGCGGTTCGTTTGCCATCGAAATTGCCCATAAAATTGGATTGCCCACCGACGTTATTAACGATGCCAAAAACAGAGCCGGAGAAGATACCGCCAACTTCGATAAACACCTGCGCGAAATTCTGCGCGATAAAAAATATTACGAAGATAAACGCGATCAAATTCGCCGACAGGAAAAGCGTTTGGAAGAGGTGATTCAAAAACAGTTACAGTTTTTGGACGAAGCGCAGAAGACAAAATCGGAAATTAAAAAACAATCGCGCGACGAAGCTGAAAAGTTTTTGGCCGAAGTGAATAAGCGTGTCGAAAGTGCAATTAGAGAGATTCGTGAATCGCAAGCCGACAAAGAAAAAACATCCGCAATTCGGAAAGATTTGGAGTCGCTACGACAGGATATTAAAAATGGCAAAAAATCGAAAAGCGACACCATTGATTTACAGATTGAAAACGTCCATAGAGTTGCCCGAAAGCACAATATAGCAACAAAAAAAGATCAAGAAGAGAGCAAACCCAAAGTGCTCGAAAAGGGCGATTACGTAAAAATTGTTGGACAAACCACCATTGGACAAATAATTGAGATTTCGGCAAAAATAGCCGCTGTGGCTTTTGGCGATTTTATTACCACCGTGTCACCCAAAAAACTGGAGTATTTAAGCAACAACCAAGCCCGAAAAGAACTTCGTGGCAGTCAGAAATCGCAGTTCAACAGCGAGATGTCAAAAAAGCGAATCTCCTTCAGACCCCATATTGATGTGCGCGGGAAATTTGCCGATGAAGCCATAATGCTGATTGGCGAATTTATTGATAGCGCCATTATGGTTGATGCCAAGGAGTTGAAAATATTGCATGGACGTGGCAGCGGAATTTTGCGCCAAGTAATTCGAGAATATCTAAAAACCGTACACCAAGTTCAAAGCGTTGCCGATGAGCATATTGAACAAGGAGGCGATGGAATATCGGTGGTAAAACTACACTAATAAAACAACACTTTATTTTTAGAACCGATTGCTTTGCTGCGAGTAAAATCGTTATTGCAAACGCTCCGCTCGTGGCAAACTGCCAAAATCTCCGCCGCCGTAGGTGGCAAATAGCGATAGAAATCGTCAATTGAAATGAATCCATCGCTCCGTAGGTGCGACATGTTTTCATGTTTTGTTTATTGCACACCAAACCACGTGCGTATCCATTTTCACCATCGTTTTTCCTATCACTCTTTGCCCACGATGTTGGCGATGAGAGAATATTAATATCTTTCGCCATGAAATAGCACCAGATTGCTTCTCTAAGCCCGCAATAACACAATCTATAATAGAACAATCACAAAATAAACAACCATTAAACCAAAACATTTTTGCTTTTTTGGACTTATTATGCAATCAAAACCCTAATTTTGGTTAATTTGTAAAAAACGATACTAAACTCCATAAAAATGCAGAAAATAGATTTCACAAACACAGAAATTGCGTTTAACGATAAAACCAACGGTGACCTTGCGTGGGCAAAACATCTTTTCACCATCATCAAAAGTCCGTTGATGGTAAAAACAGGGAAACATTTACTGAACATAGCACTCACAATCCGATTTCCCATTGGATGGATTGTAAAACCTACACTATATCGCCATTTTGTGGGAGGAGAAACCATTGATAAATGTCTGCCCACGGTCGAGAAATTAAGCAAATCGAAGGTGAAATCCATACTCGACTATTCCGTAGAGGGCGCCGATTCGGAGAAAGCTTTTAATGCTGTTTTTGACGAAATAGTCCGGACAATTGAAATTACGGCACAAAATCCAAATGTCGAATTTGCTGTTTTCAAGCCAACAGCACTGGTGTTTCCCGACATATTAAAAAAAAGTGGGTTCGACAACGTTGACCTATCGGAGTTAGAGACAAAAGGACTCGATAATTTTATTTCACGTGTCGATCAACTCTGCCAAATAGCACACGATAGGGATGTGAAATTACTAATCGATGCCGAAGATGTTTGGTATCAACAAAGCATCGACAATGTGGTAGTTGCCATGATGAAAAAATACAACGGCAAAAAGCCCATCGTTTGGAATACATGGCAAATGTATCGCACCGACCGCTTGCAGAACCTCGACGAAACACTTCAGAATGCGCGGAACGACAACTATTTTGTTGGGGTGAAATTTGTCCGTGGAGCCTATATGGAAAAAGAACGAAAACGAGCAATTACAGGTAAATACCCCTCTCCGATTCATCCAAACAAAGAAGCAACCGATAAAGCATATGATGATGGATTAACATTGGCAATGGAAAATATCGATATTTGTGAGATTTTTAACGGAACACATAACGAAAATAGTGTTCAACTCTTAGTAAACCGCATTGAAAACAAAAAGCTTGAACCCAATGACTCCCGAATTTGGTTTTCACAGCTGTATGGAATGAGCGATCATATTTCGTACAATCTAGCACATGCCGGATACAACGTTGTTAAATATATTCCTTACGGACCGGTTCGAAGTGTTGCTCCATACCTGATTCGAAGAGCCGAAGAAAACACATCCATTAAAGGACAAACCAATAGGGAATTATCCCTACTTTTACAAGAACTTAAACGTCGCAAAAAACAATTATGATTATAGAAAACACTAAGCAAGCGAGCAAAATAAAACTCTTTTTCATGTTAATTCCGGTTGTCTTTACGGCATCGATACTCGCATTATTACTTTTAGAGATTCCTAACTATTTTTGGCATGTTGTTGCACTTGGCACATTTATGGTTATAATGTTTGTGGTTTTAAGTTTTCTGCAATTCAACTACATTCATTTTGAACAGACACCACAAAAAATCCTATTTCGTTTTTACGGTATTGGGCCATTAAACAAGAAATACCAAACATTTAAAATAAATCCACCGCTTTTTATTACCCACAAAATAGAGCGGGACATTTTTGGACTTGTTCCAAAGCTATATCTCTATGTATCAATAAAAAACGAAATCGCAAAATATCCTCCCATTAGCATTACAGGGCTCTCTAAGAATCAGCGTCAACAATTGATTAATGCCCTTACTGCATTGGAAACGATGAACAAAAAGAGAACATAGTAATCTATTTGTAATTGACGATAACGATTTCCTTTTGACGACCACCCGAAGAACGACCAATCTTGAATCATCAAAAAAACAAGATTAATTGATTCAACAGTACTACATCAATATTTTTTTCATACAGCTCAAATTTGACTAAAACAGGAGATTATGACCGAAAACGTAACACAAGACATTTCCATACTCTACGAAGACGAGTTCCTGATTTTTGTCAATAAACCCAACAATATGGCCATTCATCGAAGCCAAGGGATGCCCCACGATGAACCCGTCTTACTCAGTTGTTTGGGAAAGCAAATAGAAACCGAACTTTTCAACGTTCACCGACTCGATGCTAAAACCTCGGGTGTGGTTTTATTGGCCAAAGAACGCAAAATTGCAAATCAGCTAACCTCCGCATTCGAAAGACACGAAGTAGAGAAAAAATATATTGCCCTTGTACGCGGAAAACTCCCCGAAACAGGCATTTTCGATACTACTGTACAAAAACAAGCCAAAGGCCGACAAGTTCAAGCAGAAACTCGTTATAAACGACTGGAACTTTTCACCTCCAACATCTCCTACAAAACATTTGAAAACATTGAGCTTAGTTTAGCCGAAATAGAACCAATAACCGGCCGATGGCACCAAATCCGACAACATTTTTGTTACAATCGGTTCGATATTATTGGCGACAACAACCATGGCGACCGAACTTTAAATCACATTATTGAAGAACGAATTAACCATAAGCAACTCTATTTGCACGCTCAAACATTGGAGATTAAGCATCCTATAAATGAGCATATTATAAAAATAACAACTCCAATTCCAGAGATTTTTAACGAAACAATTAAAATTTTAAATTGTTAACACATTAGACTATTCCATAGCAAATCCTGCATTAAAAACACACCAAATGATACGCTTAACAATTGGATTCCAGATAATGCTCTCCTGCGCACTTTACGTAAACACGATAACAGCGCAAACCAACGACAGCAAAAAGGCTGACATGGTATCGGAAATCTTCAAAAACCGATCACTTCTTAAAGAGAATATACTAGATGAAAACACACTAAACATCGAAAAACTTTACCAAACTCTTGAATCACAATCCAATAGAAGCAGTTTTAGCGCGCTTAATTATCGTGAACAAATATTAATTTTAGCGTGGTTGAAAAAATACGACCAACTGATTGAAAAAGCACTGACAATTACCAGTGAACAGGAAAAAGAGGAACGTGTACTGAAACTTTCGGTAAGCGATTTTTTAGAGGAAACGCTTATTCATCAAACAACACAAAGGATAGGCGATATTGTTGAAAACATAAAACAAACATCGCTAAATGATAATGAGAAACTGTTTGCTGAAATAGCATTAAAATGGATTTTAAAAGAAAATAAGAGAGACGGGATCAATCAGGCGACAATCAATGAACTAAGTAAAGAGTATCTCGAGCAATTTCCGAAAGGCGAACATGCAACCGTAATAAAAACAACATTCCAAAATAACGACAAAACAGGAGATTATGGATATAGTGCCATGATTGGCGCAGGAGTAAATCTATCCGACAAAAAAAACAACGATGTTTTCACTTCGCCGGGATTACTCACCATCGATTTCGACTATCACGTAAAAAGGTACGGTTTTGGAGTTAGCGCAATGACCTATATTACAAAAACAGCCACAGCCATACCGCTCAACGATACAGAACTATGGAACGAAAACAGTGCTACAAATCACCTCGTTTTATCGTTGCATGGCGCTTATAAACCGTGGCAAACGGATAAAAACACCTTGATTATCCGCGCTGGATATCGAAGCGGTTGGATTATTCCCATAGGAAACGATGCCGTTAACAATCCCGCGCTTGACAATTATTCGGTTAAGATGTACGGCATACGACTATCGACAGCAATCAGTCATGTTTTTAAACAACGAACCATTTCTACATTAGATCCCGATCGCCAAAATATCTCACAATATGGCATCCAACTGCAATATTCCATGGGCATAAATCAATACAGCAAAGAAATAAAAGGAGTATCACTGAGTCACTCCATAACTTTTGGATTCTATTTGGGCGGATTTAACAAACAAAGTTAACCTACGATCATACTCCCAACATGCTTATTTTCAATACAAAATCATCGAATTAATAAAAGGGTTGTTTACCTAGGACATTTCTAGATCTCTCAATCAATACTTTTATCAGATCGAGGAACAAATAAAAAAGAATGAGAAATTCATTTCCAACATATATTGCTTAGTTTTGTTTTCAACAAAGCAAGTACAACACTCATTAATATATGCAAATAAGAGCGCAAAAAATCACTTCCAAAATGATTTCAAATAAAGGGGGAAACCAACCTACAAAACTCCGTGGAATCGTCTCTGTTCTTTGCATCATGGCGCTTCTTCTTGGATTAAAGCCAACCGCCGCTGCACAAACATGGCAATATCCTAAGACCCTAGACTCAAAAATTGAGCGCGTTTTAAATTTGGAGTTTAACCTTACATTGAATCCCGAAGAGCCCATAAACAGCCCAATAACCACACTCGATAATATTCCGGTGAGCCTTCAAATTATGATTACGACCCTTTTAACAGGAACCAAAGAACGCCTTGCGTGGGCAACAAAGGAAAATGAAAAACTAATATCCGATCTTGTGAAAACAGAAGAGAAATCGGCCATATGGAATTACGTTTATATCCGTCTGTTAGTCAATAAGACCATGCTTCACACCATGCAAAGTGAATATTTGTCGGCCATTTGGACATTTTACAAAACCCACAATTTACTCTCAGCATCAATAAAAAAGCACCCTAACCTAGTTCCATTGCACACCTTAGCCGATCTTTTCAACAAAGGAGTAGAAATCTCCAGTGAATATGACCCAATGCTTAAACTCCTGTTACCCAATGCCATAAAAACAGACTCAATCCTTTTAAAGCAAAACTGGTCGGTTTCAGAAAAACCACTTTTCGACGCATTTTACTTGTTTTTTATAAAAGATTACGACCCATTGAATCCATGCCCAACTCCAAAAACCAAAGTCGAACAACTTGTTTACACCATCTATTTTCTAAATACACACAACCCATCAAAAATTGCCGAAATTGAGAAGTCTGCCCAATTCAAACACGCTCCCATCGACAATTTTATTCAAGGATGGAGTTCCCTTACCACCGGAAACTACGCGCAAGCCCGACAATATTTAAATGCACATTTGGAGGAGAAAAACACGGTACTCTACAAAAGAAGTTCTCTACTTGGATTTTACTTTATGGACATTATTGAAAATAAAAAGCCTAGCAAATCCAAGCATCAAGAACAACTTCAGCAACTACCCAAAAGCAACGCTTGGCGCGACAGAATGGCCGAAAAAGAGTTGACAGTGCAACACAATCCACAACTTTTAAAAGCTCGTTTACTATGCGATGGTCAAAAATATGAAGAAGCCCTATCGATCTTAACATCAATGAATAGCAAAACTATTGAAACCGACAATTTGCTCGAATTCCACTATCGAAAAGGACGGATTTTATTCCTACAAAAAAAGTACAACCAAGCGTTAGCTGAATATCAAAATGCACTTAACCCAACAATTGCAACAAAAAGCTATTATAAACCACAAGCAGCATTCGACTGTGGCGAAATATATCGAGAAAGAAAAGATAGCACAAATGCGGTAAAGCACTACAAATTAAGTCTTGAACAAGCCAACAAAGCCAACAGAAACGATATTGCTGTAAAAGCAAATGCAGCTCTCCGTGCGTTTAAAAACTAAAAACGAATCGCATTTGTAACGTTTGAGGAAATTATTCGTATATTTGCCTAGGTTTTAAGTATCAACAGATTTATTTCTGTTGACATGATTTTAAGGGTTAATAACGGTACGAGAGGAAATGTTATTTCCTCTCGTTACTTTTTCATGGAAGTTTGAGTTTTCATCTTCTCCATCAAATCCATACAGATGTTTACTAAGGCTCTCAAAATACATTATTCTACGCACCAAAATAAAATTCAACCATCATACTTTCGAAAATAATGATTCCTTAGTGTCACCCACTCTTTTAAATGCTTCGTGAACAGTTCCTTCAAAAACACGTTGATTAAATTACGACCACAAAAAAGAGAATCACAAAAATTCGCCTACCTAATTCTTTTCCAAACAAAAATATCATCGCTATTTAATATTATATTCAAAAACGCATTTATGCAATTCAAATAGGATTTAACTTCACATACACAAAACAATGATCGTGTGTGCTTCGGCTTTTCAATTTCCTTTTTTTACGTTCATCGACAACCGATAAATACACATTGTTCTCAATTAAAGGCAAACTAATTCACAAAAGGAAATACAACATTGTTTAATAACATGTTTTTTTCAATAAAAATGGCGGTAAACCCAAATGAGTTGGCTAATTTTGCACAAGAATTTTGAAAATCAATTAAAACATTAATTCTGAACGAAAACACATCGTAATCGTCAAGAAAAACATTGAAATTTTTCAAACTTAATAAAACACAAATATATGAACCCTACCCACATTGAACACATCGGCATCGCGGTAAAGAGACTCGACGAGGCAATACCGTTTTTCAGCAAAATGCTCGGACAAGAGTGTTATGCTGTTGAAGAGGTTAAAGAGCAAAAAGTAAAGACGGCTTTCTTTAAAGTTGGACAGACAAAAATCGAATTATTGGAATCGACCGATCCAGAAGGACCTATCGGGAAATTCATCGAGAAAAAAGGCGAGGGAATTCATCATCTTGCATTTGCTGTCCCTGATGTAAATCAGGCGTTAAAAGAAGCCGAAGAGATGGGAATTAAAACCATTGACAAAGAAGGCAGAAAAGGTGCTGAGGGATTAAAAATCGGTTTTTTACATCCCAAATCAACATACGGTATTTTAACCGAGCTTTGTAGCAAATAACTATGAATTGTAGGTATAATAACAAGTTAATATCCTTCATCCAATGACAAATCAAGATAAAATCAAAGAACTGATTGATTTAAGAGCCCAAGCCAAATTAGGCGGTGGCATCAAACGAATTGAATCACAACACGCTAAAGGCAAAATGACGGCTCGTGAACGCATCGAAAAACTCCTCGACGACGGTTCGTTTGAAGAGTACGACATGTTTGTAACGCACCGATGTACCAATTTTGGCCTTGAAAAGCAAAAATTTATGGGCGACGGCGTAGTAACCGGTCAAGGAACCATCGATGGACGTATTGTTTTTGTTTTCTCACAAGACTTTACCGTTTTTGGAGGTTCACTATCCGAAACCTTTGCATTGAAAATATGTAAAGTTATGGATATGGCCATGAAAGTAGGCGCACCTGTAATTGGCATCAACGATTCAGGAGGTGCTCGTATTCAGGAAGGCGTTACTTCGCTTGCCGGGTATGCCGAAATTTTCCAACGCAACATTATGGCATCGGGAGTTATTCCACAAATCTCTGCTATTTTCGGACCATGCGCAGGAGGAGCCGTTTATTCACCTGCCCTAACCGATTTTATTTTAATGACCGAAGAGAACAGCTATATGTTTGTTACCGGTCCCAAAGTTGTGAAAACGGTTACAGGAGAAGACATTACCGTAGCTGACCTTGGTGGTGCCGATGTTCACTCAACAAAATCAGGGGTTGCCCATTTTAAAGTTGAAAACGAAGAAGAGGGAATTTTAATTATTCGTAAATTAATGTCCTACCTTCCACAAAACAATTTAGAAGAGCCACCAGTAACAGACTGCAACGATCCTATTAATCGTTTGGAGGATTCTCTAAATACAATTATCCCAGATAATCCCAACTTACCATACGATATTACCGATGTAATTCACAGTTTGGTTGACCACGGCGAGTTTTTAGAAGTGCATCGCAACTTTGCTAAAAATATGGTGGTTGGATTTGCTAAAATGAATGGTTTCCCCATTGCTATTATTGCAAATCAACCCAGTTATTTGGCAGGAGTATTAGATATTGGCGCATCAAGAAAAGCAGCACGTTTTGTACGTTTTGCTGACGCATTCAATATTCCAATCCTAACGCTAGTTGACGTTCCCGGTTTCCTTCCAGGAAGTGGCCAGGAATATGGCGGAATTATTATACACGGAGCAAAACTGCTTTACGCATATGGCGAAGCAACAGTGCCAAAAATCACAATAACCTTACGTAAATCGTATGGTGGAGCCCACGACGTTATGAGTTGTAAACAATTACGCGGAGACTTAAATTACGCATGGCCAACCTCTGAAATTGCTGTAATGGGTGCTAAAGGAGCCATTGAGGTTCTTGAAAGTAAAGCCATTAGTGCATTTACAGATATGGATGAAAAAGCAAAATTCATGAATGAAAAAGAACTTGAATATCGTGAAAAATTTGCCAATCCTTACCAAGCAGCGTCATACGGTTATATTGACGATGTTATTGAGCCCAGAAATACTCGATTTAGAGTTATCCGAGGATTCGAAATGCTTCAAACAAAGAAGGTTTCCAACCCACCAAAAAAACATGGTAACATTCCACTTTAATAAAACAGGTATATTATGACATCAGTACTCGACGCAATAGCTTCGCAAGGAGGTTGGGCAGTAGCAATAGTGGGAACAGTAGTTGTCTTTTTGGCACTCTATTTTCTCTCATTGTTATTCAAGTTCATCCCGTATGTAATGGAGCTTAGTTTACGCTATAAACTGCGGAAACAAGGAAAATTAGATATTACTAGCGAAAAAAATCTTTCTATCGACGGAGACACCAATGCTGCCATAGCCATGGCAATATACATGATGCTCGACGATAATCACGATGAAGAGAGTAATATCATCACCATTAAAAGGCTCTCCAGAAGGTACTCTCCATGGAGCAGTAAGATTTACAATGTGATGAATTTGCCGGGAAGAAGTATTTAATCGGCAAATGATATTTAGAAACAATAATAAATAAAGAGCATTTAATAAAACTCAACTAGGTATGAAGAATTATTCATTTACCATAAAAGGACAGAAATACGATGTCCACATAAAAGATTTCGAAGACAACATTGCTAACATTGAAGTAAATGGTACTAGCTATGACGTAGAAGTAATCTCAGAAGTAAAGAAAACTAAAACACCAACTTTGGTTCGTAAGCCTGTACAAAACAAACCGGGCGAAGGAACTATTAAAAAGTCGGCTGGATCAGGGGGCTATACACTATTGGCGCCACTTCCAGGCAGCATTTTCAAAATTGAGGTTAAGGTTGGTGACACCGTTACCAAAGGTCAAACTTTGTTGGTCATGGAAGCGATGAAGATGGAAAACAACATCCAATCGGAGAAAGACGGTGTAGTTAAAGAGATCAAAGTAAATATCGGAGACTCAGTTCTTCAAAACGATGCATTATTAGTCATTGAGTAAACCCCAACAAAAAGGTTTACAACTAAATGTGATAATATTATGACAAAAAAAATATTGTTAATCATTACACTTTTTGCATCGTTTTTATCGTTCACAAACGCTGAAACGATTGGCAAGAAAATGCTAATAGACGGAAAATGGCTCAACAGTTCGGAAGGCTATTATCCTACTCCATTGGCAGGAGACACAGCAAAAGCTGAAGTTCTACCTGTATCGCGATACAAATACCTTACTTTTAAAGCCGACAACCAATTTTACTTGGACTCGGCAAAAGTTCGATATACAGGAGTTTATGAGATCATAGACAATAAAGTTGTTTTAACGTTCAACGTTCAAAAACTTACTCGACTTTTAAAAAACACCGATGCTAACGACAGAAGCGGTAGTCATAAAGCGGAATATTTTGAATTGGATCTTGGAATAAGAGAGGGTTTAATTGACAACAATGGTATCTTAATATTAGATGGATTAGAGTATAAAAACTACTCCGAATCCATTGCTGGAGTGATCAATTTCTATGAATTTAGTGGTTTTGCCAATGCTACTCGTGGCAACTTAATCATGATTATTATAGGATTGTTTTTTGTTTATCTTGCCATTAAATACGACTATGAGCCCCTTCTTTTAATTCCAATTGGGATTGGTATTTTACTGGGAAACATACCCATGTATCAGGCAATCGACTTTAACCTCGGGTTAGGAGTATATGAGCCTGGAAGTGTGCTAAACATTCTCTATCAAGGAGTTATTCAGGGATGGTATCCACCGCTGATCTTCTTGGGAATTGGAGCAATGACCGATTTCTCATCCCTCATTTCCAATCCACGCTTAATGCTTTTAGGAGCCGCTGCACAAATTGGAATATTTATAACGTTTTTAGGTGCCTTAATTTTAGGCTTTGCCCCCGCAGAAGCAGGTGCAATTGGTATTATTGGTGGAGCCGATGGTCCCACAGCGATTTTCCTCTCCTCAAAACTAGCCAATGGAACCAACATTCTGGGATATGACGCAAACGGAATAGCCATCGTGGTTAAAAATCTAATTGGACCTATTGCCATTGCAGCCTATTCATACATGGCTCTTGTACCGGTTATCCAGCCTCCTGTGATCAACTTACTTACAACAAAAAAAGAGCGCAAAATCAAAATGAAGTCGCCTCGTACGGTGTCAAAACTTGAAAAGATATTATTTCCAATTATTGGATTATTAGTAACGCTTTTCATTGCACCATCGGCACTTCCACTACTCGGTATGCTATTCTTTGGAAACTTACTCAAAGAGAGTGGTGTTACAAAACGACTAGCAACAACCGCAAGCAATGCGCTTATTGACACGATAACAATGCTGTTAGGAATCACTGTTGGTGCTTCAACACAAGCCGATGTGTTTTTAACAAAGGACTCAATCCTGATCTTTATCTTAGGAGCAGCTTCATTTGTTGTGGCTACAGCCGGCGGAGTGATTTTTGCAAAAATCATGAATTGGGCATCTTCAAAGGACAATCCAATTAATCCAATGATTGGTGCAGCCGGAGTATCGGCAGTTCCTGACAGTGCTCGCGTAGTTCAAGGATTAGGGTTAAAAGCCGACCCAACAAACCACCTTCTAATGCATGCAATGGCTCCAAACGTTTCCGGAGTTATTGGTTCAGCAGTAGCTGCGGGTATCTTATTAAGCTTTTTACTATAAGATTTTAGAATCTAAAAAAAAGGTGTTGAAATAATTTCAACACCTTTTTTTATTTTCAGAATCGTTGTTGTGCGAAGAATTATTAGGAATGCATACTGAAATTTTCGTAGCGTTCTGAAAACTATGGAACTATTTTCACTCCATTAGTTGCTACCACTCAGTGGAGCGGATATAACTCCTCCAAATAAAAAAGGAAGATTCGTCTTTAACGCTAAGCCTTGATATAAGTATATTGTAAAAAACCCATAATCAGGTTAGGAGAAAAATGTGAAAATATAGCGAGCAACAATGTCTCAGAATCGAAACATAGCTACGACATCCGTAAACCAATAACCAAAATATCATCGATTTGCTCATTCTCTCCTCGCCATCGCTCAAAATTATTTTCCAACATCGCTTGTTGAAGATCCATATTGTCGGATTTGAAATTTGACAGAAACTCTTTAAATCGAGCTTTTTTAAATTTCTGCTCATCAACGCCTCCAAACTGATCAACATACCCATCGGTAAACATGTAAAAAACATCATCTATATCATAGGTAAGTTCGTGATTGGTAAATCTATATCCATTAGTGACATCAGAAATTCCTACCGGCATTCTATCGGCTTTGATTTCGCGTAAAACTCCGGCTTTAACATGATAGAGTGAATTTATAGCACCTGCATATTGAACTGTACGAACATTTTTGTCGAAAACACAGAGGGAAAGATCCATCCCTTCGGCTAAAAAATATTCTTCATGATGGTTTTTAAAAAGCGAACACACTTTAAAATCGAGCATTTGAAGAATGTCTCCCGGGCGATCCATACTGTTTTGCACTATTATTTCCTGAAGCAACTTTACGCCAATAACTGACATTAAAGCACCGGGAACACCATGTCCTGTGCAGTCAACGGCAGCAATACAGAACCGATTATCGCCAAAATCATGAACCCAATAAAAGTCTCCACTTACAATATCTTTTGGTTTGTATAGAACAAAGGAATCGGGGAATATTGCACGAACTTTAAGTTCATCGGGAAATAGGGCGCGTTGAATACGATGAGCATAACGCATGCTATCCGTCATATTGCGATTAAGAATTGCCAAAGTATCTTTCTGGCGGGCAACCTCTTTTGCTGCTCCCTCCTTCTCTCGAAGAATCATATTTATACGCCGTAGCTTTCTTGTTCTGATCTCAAAAAAACGCCAAAACAATAAAAGCACAATCAAACCGTAAACAATATAAGCCCAATATGTTACATACCATGCTGGTGTCACAATGAGTTTAATTTGTCGAACATTAGTACTCCAAATTTGATCCGAGTTAGAGCCATTTATATACAGATTATACTTCCCCGCCGATAAATTTAAAAAGGATACAAAATTTTGATTCCCAATATCAACCCACTCTTCATTGTCAAAACGATATCTATATCTGTTTTTTCCGGGACTAGTTAAATCCACAGATGAAAATGATATTTTTACCATAAATTCTGAAGGATGAATGGTTATCGACTCAATATCAGTTTCATCTATTTTCCTAATACCGCTCTTTCCTGTAATCTCGACGCCGGAAAACACCATTTTAGGATCAAATTTACTTTTCTGAATTTTTGCAGGATCAAAAGAAGAGATTCCTCCCTGTGTACCAAAGATTAGCCTCCCGTCGGAAAATTGAATGCTTGCACCGAGATTAAACTCCATGCTATTTAATCCGTCCTCCTTTTCAAATTGCATGGTAATACTATCTTTTGGGGAATAACTGTATAATCCAAAGTCGGTTCCCAACCACAAACGCCCCATAGAATCCTCTTCAATGGAAAATATCACTTTACTCTGCAATTCTTCAACTTTGATAAACTGCTCCGGTATTTTGAAAGCATGATCAAAATAGAACAAACCTGAAGTTGTTCCAATCCACATACGGCCGTTCGAATCAATATGTAATATATATATGGTGTTAATATTAATTCCCTGTCGGTGATCATCTCCAATCTGTAAATATTTTATTTCTTTATTTCGAAGGTCGTATCGCAACAATCCTTGCGTAACTGCCAGATACAAAATTGTATCATTTCCAACAATATCAATAACATGTTTTTGGCCTATCTTTAAAAAGGAATCGATCTCTTTTACAAAGCCCGATTGCTTATTGATTTTATCAATATGATATAGGCCTAAATCGGTTGCTAAATAAAAATCATCGCCAATAGAAAGCGTCCGATACAACGAAAAGTCTTTAAATTCAACAATCTCTCCAAGATATGGGTAAAGCGTTAGGGGATCAATTAAATTATTTTGATGATCTAAAAAAAAATGGCCCGAATATGTAAACACCCAAATATTAGAATCCAACTCTGTAATATATGTTACTCTATTTGAATATAATCCATTGGAAACCTGATCTATATTGATATACGAATAATTGGTAGAGTCAAGATCATATGTCATTAAACCAAAGCTATAACCGCCAGCTATAATTCGATTATCATCGATTTTAAGCGCCATGGTTTGATTATCGAAAACAACATCTTCAAATTCAACCGTAGGGATAATAGTCTTAATATCAGATGGTCGCATATCAAACTGTACCAGTCCACCGCCATCAGTCCCAATCCACATCGTTTTATTGTTGTCGAGAAAAGCACTGAGTATTCCTATTTTTAATGCACGAGCCTTGACATCTTCAGTTTGAGAATAGGGTGTAAAATCATTATTCATAAATATACTTACCCCAGTTCCACTAATTCCATATAGAATTCCATCCCTTTTATGTAAAAAATCAATGGATTCATTATTTTTATAAGCCGTTTGATCTTTAAAATCAGCCGATATAACAATATGGGCCCCTTTTAATAAAACAACAACTCGATTATCTTCAAGAACTTCTACATTAATTACTTTGCGATCGTTCAATTGGTTTAACTTAATGGAAATCACCTTATCATTTTTAATGACTCGCAATGAATCTGAAGAGACAAAAATCAAATCGCCGGCCCCATTCAACGCCAGTTTGGTCTGATCAATTATTGAATTATCGCTATCAAAGTGAAAGTTTTTAGAGGTATTATTCGATATGTCAAATTTTGTAATATAGCTATAGGTTTGGATCCATGCGACGTTCTTAGAATCAATTATCAATCCTATAACGCGACTCTCAGGTAATAAAAATCGTCCTTTTTCCATGGTTATCGCCTCGATATACTCTTTGTTGTGATCAATGATATTAACACCTAGACGAGTACCAACCCAAATACAACCTGAAGTATCGGAAGCTATACTACTTATAAACCCATCAATAAGGGAAGCAGGATCAGAATAACGGTAATTATAATGTTTAAATCGGTATCCATTGTAGCAATTTAATCCATTTTGAGTTCCTACCCAAACCAATCCATAATTGTCGACGTGAAGACTATTTACAACACTTTGACTTAATCCTTCATCGACACTAAAAACAGATACTCTTTGAGCAAATCCGAAAAGGGGAATCAGAATTATGGATAAGAATAGTAAACGCATCTTATATCTATTTGGTAAAAAAAATCAGATAGGTGAAATTACGAAAAAAAAACGATTCGTAAAGGAATAATAAACCTTAAAATATATAATACAGGGATTAAAAGTATATTTATAGCAGACGAAAACCATAAAATCATCAATTTTCCAATTCGGCACGATCACCCAAAACCAAACTTTCCACCTCCAATGTTGGAGACTTAATAAAGGGGACTTGAAATAATATAGGCCACTTTTGATCGACTTTTTGAATGGTTTTTTTATCCATGGCAATCACGTTGGGCCAATTCCTATTGTGTTTTTTCCGCCGACCATCAACCACAATTACGAACAAACCGTCTTGTTCTAGAACAAAGATGTCTCTCTGCGGATCAGTGTTATTTAAGATATACCAAAGTTGCAATTCAGGTCGGAT
>Ga0265295_1001735_pt1 | contig 37255 bp, 34 predicted proteins | sample Munlansysbiofilm_FD_192503 | JGI IMG/M metagenome (GOLD analysis project Ga0265295, IMG submission 192503) | Leachate microbial communities from a municipal landfill in Southern Ontario, Canada - Methane capture system biofilm | ecosystem: Engineered > Solid waste > Landfill > Unclassified ... | reverse complement strand
CATCGCCACAATACCAACGTCAGGACCAACAATCACTCCGGCCTTACCCGGATGATTCGCGTTTTGTCCTCCACTTAAACAGCTCTACTATATCAGCATCAGATGCTTATATAGTCTTCGAACCGAACCCCCCTGGAGCCAGGCACAGAGTGCCAGACCACTCAGAGATCATGTCCGAGAGCCTTGCGAGGTAACATAGTTACCCCCAATCACTTATAAACCCACCGAAACAGAAAGGAAACACACCCGGAGAAAACCAGGAGATTTCCAACGCAGATCGGTTGGCTTGTGAGGTAATAATGTTAGGGATTCCGGCATATAAAGACGCCGGAATGATATTAGAAACCCAGTAATGAGAAAACAATGGAGATCAACATCACGACAAATCCCAATAAACACAGGATCAGCAAAACATCAAGAACGATGATCCAAAAATTACGCTGTTTTTTGACTCTTCTCTGCAAAACCATCTGATATCACCACCCACAAATCACCAAAAAATTCATCCTGTTCAAGATCGACCCAGCCCCCCTGCACAAGAAACAGACAGGGAAGATACACAAAATACAGAGGCCAGTGCAGAGTTGCCGCCAATTCATACAGCAAAACCCCAGGATCCCGCGCATCAGGATGTGAACACACGACCGCATAGATCTGCTCGGCCATCTGCTCATAATCCTCATCATGCGCGATTCCCACAACCCCCTCCGCATCCGGCTCTGCAAACAACTCATCCTCGGAATCAATATATCTCCGCCTTCTCTGCCGTCTCCGCTCCGCCTTCTCCGCAAGTTTCAGCTGTTTGATCAGCTCATACAGGGTAACCAGACGCTTCCGCGCATCCTTCCGCTTAAGTCTGCGGTCGATCTCCCGCTCCAGCAGTTCGATTGGACCAAGCGCCCGTTCCTGAACAACATCACCCTCCGAAAACGGATCAACCTCACCATTGAATAGCTCTTCCTCATACTCCACTTCACTCTCCAGCCCGTCGAGCAGCTCTGACTTCATGCGAAGCAAAACAGATGCATAAAAGATCGTCCTACCCGAGATCATCAGATCAAGTTCACGTCTGCGTTCAAGCTCACTCAGAAAACGTTCCGTAACCTCAACGATATCGACATTCCATGGATCGATCTCCCCGCGCTTCGCCAGCTGATACAGGATCTCGACTGGTTCTTCGAGTTTCCCTTCAGAAATTACCTCAGTCATTCACCTTCACACCAGTCACAAGCGTACTCTTATCACTCATGCGCAGAGTCACACCCACCATCCGGTCCGATGCTTCAATCATCGGCTTCCTGTGAGAAACTATCACAAACTGACTTTTCGCGCAGATATCACGGACCATATGGGACAAACGCTCCACATTCACCCCATCCAGATTGGAATCAACCTCATCAAGCGCATAGAACGGGGCCGGCATATACTGCTGTATAGCAAAAATAAAAGAAAGGGTCGTCAACGACTTCTCCCCTCCCGACATCATATTCAGCCGGGTGACTTCCTTTCCACGCGGCGAGACCTCGAAGGTCATGCCACCCAGAAACGGATCCTCGAGGTTATCAAGGACCAGATGACCTGCGCCGTCATTCAGCCGCGCATAAATATCCTGGAAATGAAGATTGATTGCCGAGTATGCCTCCATAAACACATCGAACTTCATCTGCCTGAAACTATCGATCTTATCAAGAAGCGCCTGACGTTCACGTGAAAGGGTTTCCTTTTTCTCGGTTCGCTCGATCGAACGCTTCTGGACCTCGTCATACTGTTCGATCGCACGCATATTGACATTTCCAAGTTTTCTGACGGCCCGTTCGGTCGTAGCAACACGGTCAAGGATCTCATCCATAGAAAGATCACACGTGATATCATCCTCAATCGAACCCTTGATCTCCGACATCTCCAACGCAAGAGAGGTGGATTTTTCATCGAACGCAGAGATCTGTACGTTACACCGCTCCTCGGCACCCTGCAGAGTTGCGATCCTTAGTTGAGCTTCATCAGCCGCATGCTGGGCTTGGTTCCTTCCCTCGGTAAGCTGCTCGATCTCACCGGTAAAAGCCTTCATCTCATCCTCGAAAGCGGAGATAATTGATTTTGCTGTATCGATCGCCGCATAACATCCGGCGATCTCTTCCTCGATCGAGACGTTCTTGGCCTCAAGAGCAGTACGTTCCCGCGTTATCTGCTCCACATTCTGTTTGAAATGCTGGCGTTCAAGGTTAAGACCGGACAGATCGCTCACTTTGTTCTCATACCGGCGATATGTATCATTGTAACCTGACTGAGCTTTTTGGAGTTTATCTGTAAGAAGATTGAACTCATCCTCATCCAGAACCGAACGGAGCTCACCAACTCTCTGATTCAAGACATCGATCTCATCAGAAAGAGCATCCACGCGAGTCTCAAGTTCAGCCACCTGATTCGCGGTCTCCTTTTTGTCTCGTTCCGTTTCTTCCAGAAGCCTGGAGGCCCGGACCTCATCATCCGCAATCTTATCAAGGATCCGATTACAGTCACTGATTTTAAGTTCGAACGTAACGATTGCCGAATCAAACTCATTTCGTTCGGCACGAAGACCTTCAGCAACCGACCGATGACGAGCCTCAGCTGCGACAAGATCGGATTCATCTTCACGCAGCTCGGCGAGTTTTGCAGAAATATCTGCAGACTCGCGTCCCACAGCAACACCAAATCCACGGATATCTTTCCGGGTAAAACCGCCGGTCATCGCCCCGCCCCTCTCCAGAAGCTCACCTTCGAGAGTCACCATCCGATACCGACCCATTAACCGACGGCCGGCATCCAGTGTCTCGACGATCACGGTCTGACCAAAAACCAGATTGAACGCATCCCGATATTCAGGATCGAAGTCGATCAAGTTAATCGCATAATCCACCACGCCGTTACCTGCGAGAGGAGGAAGGGGAGGCTGAGCCTTCATCTTGTTCAGCGGAAGAAGCGTCAGACGACCCAACCGTTGATCTTTCAGATACCGAATAACATTCGCAGCAGTCTGATCGGAGTCGACAACCACATTGTTGATACGGCCACCTGCAGCGATGTTCAACGCCAATGCGTATTCGGAGTCGATTACTTTTCCAAGACTGGAAACGGTACCAAATACTCCATCCATACCTAGAATTGCAGAGATGGTACGATCAGAAGCACCGGAAACCTGCTGATGGGCCTCGATCTGCATCTGCTTTTTCGTAAGCCTGGCGATCTCTTCCCTGAGAGGGTCGAGAGCCTTCCTTGCACCGAGCATCGCCCGCTCGGTCTCTCCGAGCTGTTTGTCAAGGACCCCTTTGTTTTTTCTGGCATCCTGAAGATCACGTTCGAGACTTTCAATCTCGGTCTGTTTCTCGGAGCGTTCATCAGCCAAGGATCCCTGTTCTCTCTGCAGCTTCTCCAGTTCTTGAGCCCGGACACGGCTCCGCTCAATAATGCCGTCCCTTTGGATAACGATCGAACCGCGCTCCTCCTTCTTCACCTCGACCTGCCGCATAAGATCGACCAATTCAGCTTGTGCCCCTTTAGAATCGCGGCTGCATTTACTGACGAGCTCGTTCGCTTTCTCCAGCGTCTTCTTCTGTGCCTCAAGCTCCATCGCCAGATTTGCTTTGTCGATCTGAAGAGTCTGGGACTCACGAATCTTATCGTTGAGGGTGTTCTGATTTTTCTGGAGATCGAGATAAAGACGGTTCATCTCGGCAAGGTTACCATCCTTCTCTTTCCTTCTCCGTGAGACGGTATCCTCAGCAACACGGATGTTTCCTTTTTCGGCTTCTATCCCGCCAATGATCCGCATATAGGCAGGACCCTGTTTATGACTGATTTCCTTATCGATTTCGCGGACATCCTCAAGACGAGCATTTTTCTCGTTTTCCTGGAGGGCGATATCATTACGGATACAGGCACGTTTCTCCTCCTGCTCGGATCTTGAATGAGCAATAAGACCAAGTTCACGTTCGAGATCATGAAGCCGGACAATCTGCTTTGCAGCTTTGAGATAATCGAGTTCCGCCTGAAGTTTTTGGTATTTTACTGCACCTTCGCGGGCATCGGCAAGTTCTTCCAGCTGTTTGGCATATGAAGCAAGAAGGATCTCCTCGCGGTCGATACTTGCCCTGACCTGTTCAAGTTCAACGAGTGCCTGTTCTTTTTTATCGTCGAACTCCGCAACCCCTGCGATCTCATCGATGATACGCCTACGTTCCAGATCGCTCATATCCATGATCCTGGATATATCTCCCTGCATCACGACATTGTATCCATGCGGCTTGATGCCGCGCTTCGCGAGATATTCAAGGATCTCTGTCTGTGAGCAGGTCTTTTCGTTCAGATAGTAGTAACTATAGTATCCGTTTGCAGTTCGTTTGATCCTCCGGCGGATCTTGGTATCGTCCGAAAAGGTGAGGGTAACCTCTGCGGTGTTTTTGCCGGACATTGTATTGATAAAATCAGTGAGCTTTTCAGCACGAAGATTTCGTGATGTGGATAAAGATAGGACAAAAAGGATTGAGTCGATGATATTGCTTTTTCCTGAGCCGTTTGGCCCGGATATTACGGTGAACCCTTCATAAAAAGGAATTTTTGTCTTTCTGGAAAAAGACTTGAAGTTGTCGATGTCAACCTGGACAATGTGCACGAATGAACTCCGTTAACGTTTGATTTCCACTGTGTCATTATCATCAGCCTCTATAACAGCTGAAGAGTCGGCACGAATAGATAAGGAGTGTGAGGACCGGGACGGGTTATACCCGGTACCTGCGATGATAACATTATGATCGGTCGTTTTCTTCCGTTTCTGAATGGTACCGTCCTGCTGCATGACATATTCAAACTCGCCGGGTTTCAGATTTTCGACTGGAACATCAGGAGTTACAGGGGCAGATGCCCGTGCAGGCTCAGGAGTGGGAATAGGAGAAGGAGTAGGTCGACTCATACGGGGCGCCGGAGTTTCGGTGACCGATCGTCTGACCGGTGGAGCGATACGGGATGGAGATTCGGCAGGGCGAGATGGAGCAGGCTCAGCGATAGGTTCGGCGACGACCTCGCCTCTTCGAACTCCAAAGCGGGAGGCTTCCGGATGGCTTTTGATTGGAGTGCCACCGAGTTTTTCTACCTGGGCGCCAAGTTTACGTGTGACCGACTTCAGATCAAGCAGCTCCTCGGTGAGTCCTTTGACCATTATCTCAAGATCACGGATTTTATGTTCAAGTTCCTGAGTATTCTCGGATTTCTCGACTACTGTCTGTGCAGTTTCCTGTTTGCCGGCGAGCCCGCGTTCCTGCTCGGCAAGTTCATGCTCTAAGAATTTCATTCTGGTATCCATGATTGCATCTATCCTGTAAAATAATTAATAGGTTTTTCAGTGCCCATTCTATAATACACTTGTGTATCGGCCGGGCATATATCTGAGAGGGAGAGATAATCTGGGAGTAATAACACCCAGAATCCGGTCATTTACATATGCTTGCAAAAAAGTGGGGGTCGGCTGAGTAGCTGCTCAGACAAGCCGGTATGTCTCGAGGTTCTGCGGAGACACTGTCTGGATGTGGAATTTTTTATAGATGGAGCTGGCGAAGTCGATCGTCTTGGACTCTTCACCATGGATCGTAAACACACGTTCGGGTTTCGGCTGAACATACTGAACATAGTTCATCAGCTGCTTCCGGTCCGCATGACCGGAGAAACCTTCCACCGTCTGGATCTCCATATTGATAACGATCGTTCCGCGTTTGCCGATCGGCACTTCACGCCAGCCTTTCTGGATACGACGGCCGTAGGTCCCTTCAGCCTGATATCCGACGAAGATGATCATATTTTTCGGAGACTCGGCAAGGTTGCTCAGATATTCGATGACCGGACCACCGTTCATCATACCGCTCGTGGAGATGATCACACAGGGATCCTCGGAGAAGATGACCGCCTGACGTTTATCATAGGAATCCACCTGCTCGAAACATTCCGCGAGGAACGGATTATAGTTGTCCCGGAAGATAAGATTGCGGAGATCGGTGTTGAGGTACTCGGGGTATGCTGTGTGCATCGCCGTTGCTTCCTTGATCATGCCGTCAAGGTACACTTTACACTTCGGGATACGATTGTTTCTCATACCCTCTTCTATCGCGAGCATCAGTTCCTGGGACCGTCCAACGGCAAACGCCGGGATCAGGACTTTCCCGCCGCGGCCGAGAGTCTCGTTGATGACCTCATACAGACGCTCTTCCGCCTCAACTCTGGATGGGGAGAAGTCATCTGAACCTCCGTAGGTACTTTCGATGATGAGAGACTCTAATCTGGGGAACTGGGACACAGCCGGATTGAACAGCCGGCTCTTGCCATAGAACAAATCGCCCGTAAAGGCAACATTGTACACGCCGTTCCCGACATTGAAGTGAGCAATCGCCGAGCCTAAAATATGACCGGCATTGTGCAAGGTCAGCTTCATGTCAGGAGCAATATCGGTGACATCTCCATAGCCTAAGGCAATGGTATGTTTCACAAACTCGCGGATCTCGTTCGATGAGTAGGGAGGAGCACGGTCCTCTTTATTGTTCACATCCAGATAATCCAGTTGAAGCATCGTCGCAAGGTCACGGGTCGCCGGCGTTGTATAGACCGGACCGTCATATCCGTATCTGAAAAGGAGCGGGATAAAGGCCGAGTGATCAAGATGGGCGTGGGTCAAAACGACGGCATCAAGATTCGTGAACGGATAGATCTCAGGAACATTCAGATACGGAGAAGAGGCAGCACCGGTTGCGCCGGGCGATTCACCGCAGTCGATCAGGACTTTGCTTTCAGGCGTGCTCAAAAGAAACGCCGCACGACCGACCTGACGGCAGCAGCCGAGGGTCGTCAGACGAAGCCACTGATCGTGATCGCGGCCGGTATATATTGAATCCCGGTGGATCCGCTTACCGCATTTCCGAAGGAACTCCTTTCTCTCGTCACGGGATTCGCGCAGATACTGACGGACCTGTTTGATGGTTACTGAAGGAATCGGGGGAGTTCTGGCAGCTTTCGGCGTCCAGCCGGTTTTCATCGTGATGTCCCGAAGCGTCGAACCGTTCTTTCCGATGACAACACCCGGTTTTTCGGCCTCGATCAGGACCTCGCCGGTATCAGTATCAAAGAAAATATCTGTGATGCCGGCACTTTCCGGGACAACGGCTTTGATCATATCATATGCTTCTTCCGTATCTCCCAGAATGTTGGGGCGAACAACGATGCGTTTACGCAGGTCTCTCGCAAGTGTCTTGATCAGATCATGATCCTCGGCAAACCGTTTCGGATCATCGGTATAGATGACCATTTCAGGGCCTTCAAATTCAACATCCGTTACGGTAACTCCACGTGGAACTTTTTTATTAATAGTTACTTTGAGTTCTTTGAGTCTATCTTCAACCTGCATAAAATTCGTTTCCAAAAAAAAGTAAAATTATTTTGCCGAAGGAAGATATTCAACTATTTTATCCTCAGGCAAATACTCGAATTTCTCCTGCGTTATTATCACCACATTGTATCCCTCTCCGGAAGCCGAGTCACGGAGCATCGCAGCGCGAAGAGCACGGACGGCAAGTTCGATCGCCTCATTCTCTGTCATATTGGGTTTGAAGCGATCTTCTAAAACACCATATGCGGTCAGGGATCCGGAGCCTGTCGAGACGAAGTTCTCTTCAAGCGTTGCTCCGCCGGCCGCATCTACGGAGTATACGGAAGGACCGCTGGTGTCAACACCACCAACAAGGAGCTGTACATAATACGGCGAAAAGCGATTCTGGTTCAGATAATTGGAGAGGATCGTGGCAGCTGCCCCGACACTGATCTCCTGACCTCTGCGGATCTCGTAGAGGTTACATTCAACATTGATGATTCTGACAAGCTGCTGGGCATCCCCAACCCCACCGGCGATTGTCATACCGATCTTATCAGTGATAGCATGTACTTTCTTTGCTTTCTTGCTTGCAATCAGGGTACCCATCGTTGCACGCCTCTCGGTAGCAAGGATGACTCCGCCGTTGAATACAATACCCACTGTGGTGGTTCCCGTTTTAACGTCCTGGTGTTCTTGTGACATGAGAAACCTCAAATTAAGGTACGCTACAAATTCATAAAACGCTGTTCTTATTTAAACAGCTAAAAGCGCTAATAGTTAAGTGTACGCAAAATGAGATAAACTTGCCGACTCAAAACAGTAAAAAAATATTATAGAGTCCAGGTCTGCATATCCCGGGCACCGTGAGGATACGTCCAGGGTATTTTATGACTCATATGAACACACCAGAACTCTTTTGGTGCCAGTTTTTCTGCGAGATGTTCGGCATCCTCAATATTCATGTGCTTGGAGATGTTCACTCCCGGCGGGAATATTCCGTCGAGCAGTAAAAGATCGGCACCTTTCATCTGTTCAAGTGATGCTTCAGAGAGCTCGGCACGTGTATCACAGGAGTACACGAACGTTTTGCCGTCTGCGGTGATCCGAAGACCGTAGGTCGGGGTGTCGTGGACAACTGGGAAGAACGTAACTTCCATGCCGCATATCTCGGTTGGTTCAAACGGAGTGACCGGGTGTTCTTCGTGAGGGATGAAGGAGAAGATTCCCCCGCAGTACTTCAGAACCTCAGGCGCCCCGTACACCGAGATCGGTTCCCGCTGGACACGATAAAAATCGCCGAATCCCATGAAATGATCGTAATGCCCGTGGGTCCAGATGACCGCATCGATCCGCGGCGAGCCGGCAGCCAGCAGCTGGGCACGCATATCCGGACCGGTGTCGATCAAAAGATGAAGACCCTTATGCTCGATCAGCAGAGAGGTCCGAAGCCGCTGTTTTCCAGTTTCCTTTGCTTCACGGCAGACCGGGCAGTCGCAGCCGATCTTCGGCGTGCCGACAACGTCTCCTGTTCCAAGGGCCGTGACCTTCATCTCAGGCACACCCGGTCCGGACCACGTTCCTCCGGTTAACCAGTTCCATTCCTGCATTGACATCGGCTTCATCGATCTCCTTTCTTCCCGCAAGAAGGGCCGCGACGATAGCTTCTGTGAGCATCATCCGGAGATCTGCACCCGAAAATCCTTCGGTTCGAGCCGCAAGGGTGGTGAAATCGATCGTGCAGGGGATATCAGATGCCACATGATTCAGGATCGCCTCCCGCATGCCTGCATCCGGAAGGGTGAAGGTGACGACCTCATCGAACCGGCGCCAGGCGGCCTCGTCGAGCATCCCTGCGTGATTCGTTGCACCGATCAGCAGTACCTGATCTTTGATCAGATTGATGTGGTCGATACATTTGAGAAGGGTGTTGACCCCGCGTTTCATCGTGCCGTTGTCATCAGAGACACGAGTTTTTGCGATGTAGTCAAACTCATCAATGAAAAGGATACACGGAGCGATCTTCTTTGCAAGATCGAAGATCCGGTCAATGTTCTTGGAGGTCTCGCCAAGATACTGGGAGGTGATCATCGAAAGACGGACTTCAAGGACCGGCATGTGGACAGAACGCGATAAAGCGAGGGCAAATGAGGTTTTACCAGTTCCCGGCGGTCCAACCAGAAGGATCCGGCCGAGTTCATAGATCCGGTGACTTCTGAGAAACTCCTGATTTTCCAGAGAGATCTGTACTTTTCTCACGATGGCAAGCTGGTCAGGGGTGCAAACAAGATCAGAAAGAGAAAACTCGATTTCTTCCGGAGCATACGGGACTACAAGATCAGCAGCTTCTTTGAACGACTCGGATTTTTCGGTGATCGCGGCAAGTCTGCCGGTTAGATATGCAGCGGTATCCTCAAAGATTGGGATATTGGCACGGGATTTTTTATAGTTGATATCGGTTTCTCCGGCAGTTTCCAGAGCTAGGGTGAGAGCAGGGTTCTGCATAATTTTGGCAGGACCGACATGACGGTAATACCATTTCAGAGCAGGAGTGAAGGCGGTGACAGAGAACTGGCCAAGATCATTGCATAAGAGATATGAGTTCTTCTCATCCTGAATTATACGACGGGCAGCAAGGGTCGGAAGATAGGATTTTAAAACTCCTTCTTTTATTACAACAGGGCGGGCGATGATACCGGGAGATTCGGTGCAGAACATCTGCCGGATTGATACGGGGAGGTCATTGACTTCTAAAGCAGGATTCGTGTTCACCACTTCTGCGGTAAGAACGATCTCGGTCAACTGCAAAAGTCCCGGGTCTATTGATATTGGATCCATGATATTCCATATATATGCGTGTGAAAAAAGTATAAGCCTTCGCGTGATGGACACTTCAAATGACGAACACCCAAAGCCCAGTTTACGAGGGTAAAATTTCCGAGCTCGTGAGGAGGACATACTATTTCAGCTCAGGCAACCAAACTCATAGAATAATGACTGAACATCCGCAGGTTTCTGACATCCTCAATCAGGTAAAGGACGGAATACTTGATCCGGCAACTGCAGAAAAGAGGCTGACGGCCCTGGCAGTGACCCGGGTCGGCGATGTGGCAAATTTGGATATGGAGCGGTGCAGCAGATGCGGGATGCCCGAGGTTGTTCTGGCCGAAGGAAAAGATACCGACTCTCTCGTAAAAATCATGCATAGTTATGTACTGGCATCCGGCCGATGCATCGCATCACGCATCACCGCAGAGCAAATAAAAGCAGTGTGCGAAAACCTCCCGGACGGAATTACTGTCGAGGTCAGGGAACTGGGAGGTGTTCTGATCCTTTCAGACGGCACGCAGCCGACCCCCTCAGGCGGGACTGTCGGTATCGTGACAGCGGGAACGTCCGACATCCGGGTCGCCGAAGAGGCACGGGCGATCGCAGAAGAGATGGGAGCAAAGGTCTTCACCTCATTCGATGTGGGGGTGGCCGGGATTCACCGGCTGATCCCTGCTTTGGAAAAACTTCGGGAGGCGGATGTGTACGTGGTCTGTGCCGGCAGAGAAGGAACGCTTCCCTCCGTAGTTGCGGGTCTGGTCGACAAGCCGGTGATCGGTGTTCCGGTAAGTACCGGATACGGCTACATGGGACAGGGAGCGGCGGCTCTCGCCAGCATGCTCCAGTCGTGTGCCGTAATTACGGTGGTCAACATCGACGCAGGGTTTACCGCCGGAGCGTTCGCCGCCAGAATCGCCGCACTGATCGGAGGGAAAAAATGAAGCGGGGCTTATATGTCGGGCGGTTTCAGCCGTTTCACAACGGCCATAAAGCAGTGATCGACGGCCTCGCAGAGGAAGTGGATGAACTGATCATCGGCATCGGCAGTGCGGATATCAGCCATGATATCAGGCATCCGTTTACCGCAGGCGAACGGGTACTGATGATCACCCGGGCACTGAATGGTTTAAAAATCCCGTTCTACGTCATCCCTCTGGAAGATGTGAAAAGAAATGCCCTGTGGGTCGCCCACGTAAAATCGATGGTCCCGCCCTTTGATACGGTATACACCTCCAACCCCTTAGTGATCCAGCTTTTCAAAGAAGCAGGCATCCCGGTTCTTTCCCCTCCGATGTATCTGCGGGAGAGTCTATCGGGAACGGCTGTTCGGAAAAAAATGTATCACAGGGAAGCATGGGAAGAGTATGTGCCAAAGGAAGTTGTCTCCGTTGTCAGAGAAATCCATGGGATCGAACGCATGCAGCAGATCTCAAAAAGCGACTGAGAAATTTTCACATCATATGTTAATCCGGGATATATCCGGCAAAAAAAAGATTTTTTTTCCTGTGTTTATGTTATTACTTTGATCCAGAGATGGAGATCACGGTACGCAGCCGCCATTTTATCCTCTGCCGACGCCCCGATATCAGGTACCGTCTCATTATACAAAAGGAACTCCAGACGGTTGTACTCGGTATCGTAGATCATAAAATTATACATCTCCAGATACGTCGAGTTATCGGCGACATCCACGGAAAACCGGTCAAGGACCTTCGATGAATGAATAACCGACGCGTTCGTTGTTGAATCCCACTCCGCATTCAAAAGCAGGGTTTCAACCGTGTATGTGACGTTTCGATACTCGTGATTCCCGATCCCGAGCCAGACAAACTGCTCCGTGCCGGCAAAAAACTTCTCGGGGTAGTCATCTGCCATTTTATCCGCCCCTAAGATATAGAACTCGGTAAACTTCTCCCCGTCTTTGGGAAATGCGATCACATAAACCGTTGTCACGGCGGCCACAACAATTGCCACGATAAGAATCCAGGAAAGGACCTTGTCCAGTTTTGAACTGTCCTTTGGGAAAAATTCGGTTTTGAGTGCAGGTTTTACCTGCTCAAAAGGCACGGCAAACCGCTCCTCTTCGGGAATGGAAGCACGTCTGTACACCGTGATGATCATCATTACGAGAATGAAGATGACCAGAGAGGTAACGATCGGATCAAGTCTGATCCCAAACGGCGTATAATTCAGAACGAGACCGATCAGCGGCACTACCGCAATCGAAAGACCAACCGAGAGAGCAAAACGTTCGATCCCGTCGATCGACTTCTTTTCCGGAAACAGTGCAGCGATCAAAACATAGCCCGGAATAAAAAGAATCACCGGAACGGAAAATAATACTCTAAGAAACGTCTCGTTTACGACCGGAACATAGATCATAGCTACCGTAAGTGCGACCCAAATCAGGATCACCGCCAGATCCTTGGGGAAATTTTTTGGGTCTGCCATACTGGCAAGCGTTTCAGATATATCTTTTTCCGGCATGTGTAGTGGTAGTATTTGTAGGGAAGGATTATCAGTATTGTGTCTTTCTTTCTGTCGGATGGACAGAATATCGCTTAAGGTGATGCAGGAAATGCCGCATCGAGTGCTGCAGTCTTCTGACTTTTATGCAGTTTGTCAGCCCAGGGAAGTTCACGTACCGCGGCAGATGCCTTTGCCATTTCAAAAAACGCATTCGCCTCCTCAAGACGGCCGAGTTTCAGCAGATCATACGCGATGCCAACCCAGGTATCGGCATGAACGCTGCGAAGGTCAAGGGCCTTGGTATAATACGTGATCGAAGCGTCATACAACCCGAGATTCGTGAGATGGTCCGCCATCTGCACAAGAAACGCGAAATCATGCGGATCAAAGCGTGCCGCCTCATCAAACTGCTCGAGTGCTCCGGGCGTATCATTCAGCTTATAGAGGGTCTCCCCCAGCCGCAGATGGATCTGGGCATTTTCTTCAAACGCGAGGGCCTGCATAAATGCCTCCTTTGCTTCATCATACCTTTCGCAACGGAAAAGAACATCGGCATATTTGAACCAGGCGGAAGCATCAGGTTGCTCGTCAACCACTTTTTTGCGCAGAATCAGCTCTTTGCCGGTGCACATTTCCTCTTCGGCATGTCTATTTAGATGATGATGGACAGTGGCCATTCGTTTATAGAGTCCGGGTTCTTCCGGATGGCTCAATGAAAGAAGCGTATAGAGAACAAGAGCCTCATCATATTTTCCAAGATACCCAAGCATATCCCCTACCAGATATTGATGACGCAGATTGCCCGATATTTTCGCAGCCTTTTCAAAGAGGATTTTTGCATCCGAAAACTGGTGAATATTTGCATAAGCTGAACCAAGAGCCACAAGATATTCCGGATTTTCCGGATCAAAACTCAGAGCCGAATCATATGCATCAATCGCATCATAGAAATTTTTTTGGGCAGTGAGAACATCTCCCAGAAGTATCCATACGGAAGAATTCGCTGGATCTTCTTCCAGATATTGGCGATAGAGATGCTGTGCTGCCTCATAATCATGAAGAACGGTTTTCTCTTTGGCACTTAGAATCAAAGATGAATCTGCCATATCAGGTATTATTGACAGTAACAGAGGATATACCTGACGTCTTGAAAGAAGAACGATCCAGTAAGCATCTTCGCTGACAGGAAAAAGGTAAAGCCGAAAAATATGATGCAATGTCCCTTTCAGAAAGGGAAATCAGGTGCCGGTCAGTTCCCTGATCACGGCAATCAAAGTGTTCACTTCGTTTTCGGTATTATAGAATGAGATGCACGCACGTGACGTTCCTTTTTCTGCAGAGAGATACCGCATAAGCGGCTCGGCGCAGTGCATACCCGATCTGATCTCGATTCCGTGCTCGTCATCCAGCCATTCGGCGATCTCGTGAGGCGCAAAGCCTTCGACCGTAAAAGAAACAACGCCGATACGCCGGTCTTTATCCCTGCACGAGTAAAGGGTAACGCCGGGGATCGCGGCAAGTCCGTCGATTAACATATCGGTGAGTTTTCGCTCATGGGCTTCGATATGGTTCATCCCAATACTGGAGAGGAATTCGACGGCGGCCCCAAGGCCGATGCCGCCCAAAACATTCGGCGTGCCGGCTTCATACTTCTGATATCCGCCGGCCGGAACGTATCCTTCTTCCGTAACGCTCTCGACCATGCCGCCGCCAAGCAGCAGGGGTTCAAGGATCGGTTCCCTCATCCAGAGAACGCCGGTCCCCATTGGGCCAAACATCTTGTGCCCGGAGAAAGAGAGGAAATCCACGCCGAGTTTCTCGACATCGATGGGCATTCGCGGAACCGACTGGGCCGCATCGACCGCAAGCAGCGAACCGTACATTTTACACAGCCGCGAGATCTCTTCAACCGGCGTGATCGTTCCCGTAACATTCGAAGCATGGGTCACGGCGACGAGCCGGACGGATGCATCCATCGCAGCTTCGAACTCTTTCATGTTCAGCGTCAGATCGTCATTGAGTCCGACGATGCGGAGGGTGACTCCTTTCGCTTCGAGCGCCCGCCAGGGAAGAAGGTTCGAGTGGTGCTCGAGGATCGTCGTTACAATCACGTCTCCTTCTTTGAACGAAAGACCTTGGGCGATCATATTGACCGCTTCGGTGGTGTTTTTCACAAACACGGTCGTTCCCGCAGAGCCGTTGATGAACTCGGCAGCCTTTTCGTGAGCATGCCAGTATTTCTGGGTCGCGATCCTCGTCAGCCGGTGAACGCCGCGTCCGACGTTTGCACGATACTGGCGTTCAAACTCATCCATTGCCGCAAGAACGCACTCGGGCGACCAGGTCGTCGCGCCGTTGTCGAAGTACATCAGATCGCCCATCATGGGAAATTCGCGGCGAAGTGCATCCCAGTCGGGTTCCGGTGTTTTTTCCGGTTCCGGCTCCTGCGTAACGCGGTCTTCGACGATGTCTGCCGCTTTGCCGGCCGGCATAAGGTGGGCAACCGAGGCGGGCGTGCTTCGTCTGATTTTTTTCTCCGTCAGATCAAGGCCCGCTGCTTTGACGAGCTCCTGCATCTTCGGCGGAAGCTCCTTCCAGCGCCAGAGACCCCAGGTGACGAACTCGGGCGGGAGTCCCCGTTCATCCACCCATCGCGTGAGGAACTCATGCCAGCGGTCCGCCATCTCCGGGTGGGTAACGCGAAGCGTTTCAAGCTCCGACTCGAGCATCGCCGGACATAGGTAGCAGCCGATGCGTTCATATCCCCGTTCGTAGAGCGGATTGCAGGGAAGTTCTCTGAGCCAAAGATAGAAGAAAACGTCCAAAGCCCGCCACGATCTGATTGGCGAGAGGTTCAGCTGCAGAGGATTCGTCGGGTTCTGACTGAGGGCTTCGAGCGACGCCCGGCTCCAGGACTCATACCAGCGGTTTCCCTGGATCGTTAGACACTCCCCGGTTTCATTCAGATGGACTTTGAGCGGATTGAGTTTGAGCAGTTTGCAGCACCACCGGTGATCCTTTCCCGGCGGGCCGGCCTTTTCCACAGCCTGCCAGAAGTCGCCGGCTTTCTGAATGATCTCGACACCCTCGGACTTCACAAACTCAACGGTCTCCGGGAACTCAAGCCCGGTGTCAATGAAGAATGCTTCGGTCACGCCGGCTTTTTTGGCGATGTTCCAGACGGCAGTGCTGTCTTTTCCTCCGGAGAACGAGCAGTTTACCCTCGGTTTGAGCGGGGCATTCTGTCTGATCTCACGGATCGCATTGCGTTCCATGTTTTTGATATGGAACGCATTCTTTTCGACCGCATCCTCCCACGACGGGTTCGGTCTGGATTTTATCGGAGAGATGCTGTTGAGCTCTTTTATCCTGACAGCTCCGTCTTTGAGGATACCGGTCCCGTATTTATTTTTATATCGGAGAATGACGACCCCGTCTGTGATCCCGGTCGTCGTGACTTTGACCTTCTTCCCGCCAAGTCTTCCTTCCGGCAGACCTACTGCCTCCTTTTCGAGATCGATGATACCCTTATCTATTTTGCCGATCAGGTAAGGCAATGCCTCTGCTTCAAGATCGAGATTGAATCTTCTTGTGACCGGGTCGAACCAAAGCCACGCGAACCTCACGCCGTTTGCTATGATGAGATCATTTCGGTCGAGTCCTCCGGCTTTATTCAGAACGAGAATCTTTGGGAGAGTCACCGCGTCCCCGAACCGGGTTTTTATGAGAGAAGATATGAGTTCATGATCGGTTTTTAATGCCGGCCTGATATCATACGGCTGCTGGAGAGAGATCTTTATGCTCTCCTGATCACAGGCACAGGTCTTTGCCAGCAGAGGGATGTTGCATGCATGGCACCAGTAAAGGAATTTGGTCACGAAGTCGTCGGTCTCTTTGATATAATACCCCGGCTTGATCTCCTTTTTCGGAACAGGTTTCTTTTCTCCCCGTACACGGACTGGCTTATCTGCTTTCTTTCTATAATGCGGTTTCTTATATTCGTGCGGCACGATGCGTATCTATTGGTTTTTTAGAGAGAAAAAGAACTGCCCCGGGGCAACTGTGTATCTCCGCCTTCACAGGACAAACTCATAACCAAAGAAAACCAATACTAGATTTACTATGGCAATACATCCGATAGATTCCCGGTATGGAACTCCAGAAATGAAACGTGTGTGGAGTGAAGAGAACCGGTTCGCCTGTATCGTCCGCGCCGAGGTGGCCTTATCCCACGCACAAGGAGTCGTAGGAATGATCCCGGTGGAGGATGCGGAGATCATTGAAAAGAATGCTCTCTCTGCTTCACGCATTCGTGCGAAAGAGATCGAGGCGGAGATAAGTCATGATACGATGGCAATAACCCGGGCGATCTCCGAGGTCTGCGGAGATGCGGGACGCTGGATCCATTTTGGCGCTACATCGAATGATATCCTGGATACCGCGACCGGACTTCAGCTCAAAGAAGCGTATGATCTCTTAGAGAAGAAACTTGAAACACTGATGGGCGTGCTTCTGAAACGTGCGGGGGAAACAAAGAATCTGATCTGCATCGGGAGAACACATGGTCAGCAGGGTGTGCCAACGACCTATGGGCTGCGGTTTGCGATCTGGGCATCCGAGGTCTCCAGACATCTCCTCCGGCTCCGGGAAAGCAGACCCCGGGTCGTAATCGGTCAGATGACCGGGGCCGTTGGAACTATGGCCGCGATGGGCGAACACGGAATCGAGGTGCAGGCGGAGATGATGAAGTATCTGGGTATCGGATCGGTGGATGTCTCATCCCAGGTGATTTCCCGCGACAGATATGCCGAGTACATCTTCCTGCTCGCAAACATCGCAACGACTCTGGACAAGATCGGCATCGAGGTCCGGTCCCTGCAGAGAACGGAGATCGGCGAGGTCGAGGAGTCGTTCTCGAAGAAACAGGTCGGTTCATCGACGATGCCTCATAAAAGAAATCCGATCAAGAGCGAGCAGGTTTGCGGTCTTGCACGTATCGTTCGCGGGATGATCGAACCGGCACTCCTGAACAACACTCTCTGGGATGAGCGGGATCTGACGAACTCATCAGCCGAGAGGATCACGTTTCCTGAGACCAGCATTCTGTGCGATCACTGTCTTCAGGTGATGACCGGGGTCGTGGAAAATATGACGATCAATACCGAGGCCGTCACCCGCAATCTTCAGTATCTGCATGGGATCAATCTCGCGGAGTCGGTGATGATCGAGCTGACGAAACGCGGGATGAAGCGACAGGATGCCCACGAGATCATCCGCGAGGCAAGTATGGAAGCACTTGCCGCGAAGATACCGCTTGCAGACCTTCTTGCAGCAAAGCCCCATATCACTGCGTATGTCTCGGCCGAGGAGATCGAACGACTCTTGCAGCCTGAGACCTATGCAGGCCTTGCGGGTGTACAGGTCGAGAATTTGATCAGAAAACTTGCACCATACTGTACGCTGTAATCTATTTTTCACCACTTTTTTTGGCGAGGAAAAATCCTTATTTGACCGCCTTCACCGTCTTTTTCAGAACAGCAGGGCCGGCTTCATAGACCGCATTACCAACTATAATCGTATCAGCGTACTGTCCCATCTCTGCAGCTTTTTCGCCGGAGTTGATCCCTCCGCCGTAAAATACCCGGGTCTGTGAAACAGATTCAGAGACGGCTCGTGTGACTGCAGGGTCACCATACATCCCACTGTACTCGATGTAAAACACCGGCATGGAGTAATACTTCTCGGCGATCACCGCGTAGGCCGCCACCTCAGCAGGGGTGAGATCGCATTTGGCGCGGGTGAGTTTACCCACAGATGAGTTCGGATTCAGAACGACATATGCTTCCTGAACCACTTTGTCCCACTGGATCTCGGCATGCAGTGCCCATTCTTTGTGGAGACCGGTTATGAATGCAGGGTGACCAGCATTGAACACAGTCGGAACAAACACATAGTCGATCCCCTCGAATCTGGCACAGGAGGGTTCAGCCGGTTCGACCGTGAGCGGGAGTCCTGCATCGCGAACGTTGTCATAGAGTAGAGCGAGGTTTTCCGGAGTTACGTCAAGCGTTCCTGAAAGCATGAGAGCGTCCGTTTCGCTTGCCGCGATCTCTGCAATGTCTTCTTTCGTAATGACCTTATCCGGGTCAAGTTTGGTGATATGACGCCAGGTTTGCCATCTCATTTTTCTGCCACCTTTTTTGAATATTTCTGCAGATCGGCGATCTGTTTTTCCTCGATCCCAGTCACCTTCGCGAGGGTCTTGACATCGGCCTTCACGAGAAGTTCCGGACTGTAAACACCCGCAAGGGCAAGAGGGGTGAGAAGTTCAGGATCGGCTTTTTTCCTGAGCGGCGCAATGCCCCCCTCGAATGCGGCCTTACTGATCTTTTCCGGGCAGGGCCGACAGAGTTTCTCAGCGACCAGTTTCTGGTGATTGCAGATCGTCGTGACCGATACGCCTGTCGCAAGAGACAGACCGGCAGGGTGGACCGCGACGAACTTCTCAGGATCATCGAATCCGGCATTGATATACTTCTTCAGCGTGATCGCAGGAACACCATACTCCTTCATACGGGAAATGTTCACCATGCACTTTGCCTCGGCCACAAGAGATGCGGCCTCAGCCTCGCTGAGTTTCGCTTCAAGAAGAGATGCGGGATCGGCCCGGGACAGGGCCTCGACATCCGTAACGCCCATTGAGATCATGGCGGCACTCACCTTCGAGTGGCCACGGCCGCGTTTCGGGGCGACATGTGCCGAAATAAACTTCTTGAGTTCGGTTCGTTTCTTCAGAATAGCCAGAACACCTTCGGCTTCTCGGATGAGTTTTTCCGCCGCGGATGGTGAAAGACCAAGATTCTTTGCAAGTACATCTGGACCGCGGGATATCAGCTCAGAGATGGTGTAGATGTGAACCGCATTCAGTTTCCTAATCCCCTCCTCCGTCATTCCGGGAAGAAGCAGGAAGGCATCGGTATTCGATTTGATGTGGGAACAGAGCGGGCAGCCAATCTTCCAGGCAGGAGCTCCTTTCCGAAGCAGCTGAACATGGTTCAGGCCGTGGGTCTCGCACACCTCATCCATTTTGATGGCATTTCCCCAGGTCGCCGGCGGCAGACCTGCGTTGAACGTACAGTCAGGATATCCTGAACAGCCGATAAACTGAGAACTGCCGACACGCTTGATCCGAAGAGGTTTGCCGCATACGGGGCAGGGACCAATGGTCTGCTCCTCGCGGGTCCTCTCCATCAGATCTCTGCCGATCGCGGCCTCGTTCTTTTCCAGATCAACAAAGATGCCGGAGAGCATACTTCTGGACTCGGAAAGAACTGTATTGATGGTCTTTGTTCCGGCAGCGATATCAGTCATGTGCTCTTCGAGCGTCTTCGTCATCGTCGGCTCAGTGATGGTCCCGGCGAACTCTTCGAGCGATTCGGTCACTGCACGGCCAACGATCGTCGGTTTCATCGGGTTGCCTTCAATGTATTTCCGGCCGGACAGTTTGCTGATGACCTCATGGCGGGTACTTTTCGTTCCAAGTCCCAGCTCCTCCATCCTCTGGATGAGTCTGCTCTGGGAGTAGCGTGCAGGAGGCTGGGTCTCCTTTTCCTCGGAGTTTTTCGAGAGAAGAGGCAGGGTGTCACCTACAGCGAACACCGGCAGGATATTTTCCTCGGCTTTACTGTAAGGATAGATCCCGCGCCAGCCGGCTTCAAGGATACGGCCGCCCGTGATCGTATACGGCTCGGACCCTGCCGACATATTGATCTTCATTGTTTCCCATTCCGCGTCGATACAGATCGTCGCAAAGAATCTTCGGACAATGAACTCATACAATTTCCAGGAAACGTCATCACCGATCTCCTCACGGTTCGCAAGGGAGGTAGGGTAGATCGGCGGGTGGTCGGTCGTTTCTTTTTTACCACGGGTCGGAACGGAACGCAGGTGATCTTTGACATAAGCAGCTTCTTTCGTGAAGGCACCGTGCGCAAATATCTCAAGCTGCTCTCTGATCTTCAGACTCTTTGGATAGGTGGTGTTGTCGGTCCTCGGATATGAGATGAATCCACGCATATAGAGATCCTCGGCACGATTCATTGCATATGATGCCGAGATACCTAGTCTGCTTGCACCGACGATTAACGCAGTGGTGTCGAGAGGAGCCGGAGCACGATCGGTTTTGTGACCGGTTATGACATCAGTCACCTTCACAGGTTCCTTCGTCGCGTCATACGCAGCCGTAGCCTCGGCAGAGTCGGTGAACCTTCCGTGAACATGGCGTGCCTCCACACCGACACCGGCCTTTTCAGAAGCAAGGGAAAGCACCCAGTACTTTGTTGGAATGAACGCTTCGATCTCGCGTTCCCGGTCAACGATCATCGCTAAGGTGGGGCTCTGCACCCGTCCGACAGAGAGGATACTGGCCGCTCCCCGGTGAGCTGTTATCGAGAGAAAACGGGTAAGTGAAGCTCCCCATACCAGATCGATGATCTGGCGTGACTCGCCGGCAGATGCAAGATTGAAATCCAAGGAGGTCGCCTCCTCAATCGATTTGACGATCTCATCCTTCGTGATCGCCGAGAATCTTGCACGGTCGACCGGGACTTTTGTGTTAACTGCCCGGATGAGTTCGAATGCCTCCTTTCCGATCAGTTCTCCTTCAGTATCATAATCGGTCGCGATCGTAACGCGGGTCGCTTTTTTTGCAAACTTCTGCATTACCCCAACGATCTTCTTCTCAGTCGGTTTTTTGATAATCTCTGCATTTATCAGAGACTTGGGAGGGTGCTCGGCGCTGCGCCAGTTTTTATACCCTTCGACGAAGTCAACCTCGACCACGTGACCGCGAAGACCCATAACCACCGTGTCATCAAAGACATAGTGGGCAGCAACACCATCTCTGGTGATCTGGACCTTCTCTTTGCCTGCAAGAAATGCGGCGATCCTTTCCGCAACAATATTCTTTTCAGCGATAATGAGATGCATAGTTACTCTCCGAGAATTTCTGCGATCATCGCATGAATTTCACGGGGATCAGATTTTCCTTTGGTTTCTTTCATGACCTGTCCAACAATAAAATTCAACGCACCTTTCTTACCGGCTTTATGGTCAGCTACCGGCTGGGGATTGTTTGCAAGGATCGTTTCGACGATCCCGCGGAAACTTTCTCCGGATTCGCGGGTAAGACCGAGGCGTTCTACGATCATACCGGGAGACTCGATCTTTTCACTCTGGTCAAGGGAATCAAGCCAGACACGGAGGACTTCGACACCTGCTTTGTCGGTGATCTTCTGGTCACGGACGAGGACGATGAGTTCTTTGAACTGCTCGGTATGAGAGGTTATCTTTGATAACGGCATGTCACGATAGTTGAGTTCTCCTATCAGAATATCGGCGACCCAAGATGCGGCGATCTGCGCCCCTATGGGGGCGACGAGTTCATAGAACTCAGCTAAGTGGAGATCTCCCGTCAGCGTTCTCGCATGATTGACGGCAATACCATACTGGGACATAAACCGATCACGGCGTGCATCCGGAAGTTCAGGAAGAGCAATATTTTCCAGCCAGTCAGCCACACGGATGACCGGCAAATCCGGTTCCGGGAAGTACCGGTAGTCGGTTGCGGTCTCTTTCGAACGTGCTGAGGTGGTGGTCCCTTTTCCTTCCTGGAAGTGACGGGTCTCGCGAGAGATCGTTCCGCCTCTTCTGATCAGATTTTTTTGTCTAGTGATCTCAAAGGTCAGAGCTTTCTCTACACCTTTGTACGAGGAGATGTTCTTGATCTCAACGCGTTCATGTCCTTTGATCGAGATGTTTGCATCGACACGGATACTTCCTTCCTTGTCCGGGTCGAAGACGTTGAGATACTCGAGCGTAGCCCGCAGTTTGTTTAAGAGACGACGTGCCTCTTTAGGGGAGCAAAGTTCCGGCTCGGTGACCATTTCAATCAGAGGGATACCTGATCTGTTATAGTCGACGAGTGTGTAATGTCCGCGTTCCTTATTTCCCATATGAACAAGTCTGCCCGGGTCTTCCTCGACATGGATTCTCGTGAGGTTGACAACCTTCGGATTTCCGGCATCGTCTTCAATCTCAATGTAGCCGCCAAGTGCGAGCGGGTTATCTCCCATCGTGATCTGATATGCTTTGACGAGATCCGGATAGAAGTAGTTCTTTCTGCAGAACTCACCTTCTTCAGGGATCCGGCAGTTAAGGGCCTTCGCGACTTTAAGTGCGTATTCGATCGCCTTTTTGTTTAAGACAGGAAGTGCTCCCGGAAGACCGAGGCAGACCGGACATACGTGTGTATTCGGTGCGTCGGCACGGAAATCGGCCGAGCATCCGCAGAACAGCTTGGACGCCGTGTCCAACTGACAGTGGACCTCAAGTCCGATCACGACGATGAATTCTTCATCCGCCATTTAAACCGCCTCCTCAAAAGCCAGAGCAGCATTCAAAATGGTCTCTTCGCCAAACATTCGTCCCATCAGCTGGAGACCAACAGGCATACCGTGAGCAGTTCCGCAGGGAATGGAGATCGCAGGTATGCCGGCGATGTTTGCCGGAACTGTCAGGATATCAGCCAGATACATCTGCAGAGGGTCGGCAGTGAGTTCGCCGATCTTCGGCGCCACGTTCGGCATCGTCGGACCGGCGAGGAGATCGCAGGTCTGGAGAGCCGCAGCGAAATCTTTTGCAATGAGCTGTTTTGCATGCTGGGCTTTCACGTAGTATTTTCCGTAGTATCCTGCTGAAAGAGCGAATGTTCCAAGAAGGATCCTGCGTTTGACTTCTGCCCCGAATCCTGCTTCACGGACTTTCGTGTAGGCTTCGTGCCAGGGGAGGTTCATCTCCGGTTCGGGACCGAATCTGACGCCGTCGAATCGGTCAAGGTTGGAACTTGCCTCGCAGGTACAGGTAACGTAGTAGGCCGGAAGGGCATACTTCATGGACGGGAGGGAAACCTCAGTGGTTTTTGCTCCGAGCTCTTCGAGTTTATTGATTGCGAGACGGACCTGTGCTTCGACATCTGCATCAACTCCTTCCCCGAAATATTCCTTCGGGATACCGATCGTTTTCCCGCAGATATCGGGAATTACGTTACCGTCATAGGGTTTGTTGACGCTCGTCGAGTCTTTTTTGTCGTGACCGGCAATGACGGAAAAGAGTTTTGCTGCATCACGGACATTTGTCGCCATCGGACCGATCTGTTCAAATGAGTTGGCATAGGCGATCAAACCGAACCGGCTGACTCTGCCGTAGGATGGTTTCAGACCAACGATCCCGCACCATGCAGCCGGACACCGGATCGATCCTCCGGTGTCGCTTCCAAGAGCCATGGATACAAGACCACCGGCGATAGCAGCAGCCGAACCTCCGGAACTTCCTCCGGGAACGCGGGTCGTGTCACGCGGGTTCAATGTCGGACCGAAAGCGCTGTTTTCGGTAGTTGAACCCATGCCGAACTCATCCATATTGGTTTTACCAGCGATTGATGCACCGGCCGCTTTCAGAAGAGTAACCACGTGTGCGTCATAGGGTGGTATGTATCCTTTGAGTATTTTGGATGCACAAGTCGTCTCGATATCTTTTGTGGAGATATTGTCTTTTATTGAAACCCGGATCCCTGAAAGGATACCGGAGCCGGTCCCGGGAATTTCAGTCGTATTCAGATATGCATTGTATGTATCGTTCATCTCAAATCACCTTCGGGGCACGAATATAGCCGTCTTCCGGATTGTGTGAGTTTCGGAGAGCTTCCTCTTGGGATATGGAGGGTCTGACCTCATCCTCACGGAAAATATTGACGAGCTGGCGCTCGAGAGGAGCCGTGGCCTCTAAAGTATCGAGAATGTCGAAATATTCGAGAATTGCATTGAACTGTTCGGTAAATTTACCGAGATCAGAGGAGGAAATGCCGATATCTGCTAGTTCGGCGATATGGAGTACTTCGTTTTCGTTGACCATGATTGGATATCCTTTTGCAAATTAGTACATTTGTGGTGAGTGTTTACGGAGTTATAAGCATTGTCACTCAGGCATACAGAATGGTGGGTGATACCTCAGGAATACCCGTGTAAGGGGTCACTGCGGGAATCAAAAGCGCGTGAGATATAGTATAGTGTGGTTTTACCTACACATAAAAAAATAGGTCTGCAGACGATGATTATATCGATCCGGCAGGGGGACATATCACTTCACACCCTAAAATTCATATGTAGGGGCGCAGGAAAAATCGTCTGCAGAAAAATATCGAATCAAAAAGAGAAACCAAAAAAATATGTTGGGGGCGGAGAACGGGATTATATCGTTCTGAAGAACACCGTGTTGTTCATTCCCTTTGCGCCGAAGAACTTCTTACAAAATGCTGCGGCGACCGAGGGAGCATACTCTTTACAGCTGAATATATCGATATAGGCTGCATTGGTATCATTCGCAAAGTGAGCAGAGAGGAGGGAAGTCTCAATGAGCTGGGTCATTGAATAACCAGCTACTCTGTCATTTGGGCCGAAGTGGATGATCTGTGGTTCGCCGAAGCGTTTCATATCGATCAGGTCGGCAAGGTCCAGTACGAACTGGTGAATCTTTTCTGCGTCACGAATCGTTGCCGGGTCACACTCTTTCAGGTCGATAGAGGTGCATAGACCCCAGCAGTCTTCTTTCTTAAACTCTGCAATGACCTCTGCGTCGGTCAGGTGGTTTGCTGTCATCTGTTTCATAGATAAAGTCCTTCCATCGTGGCGTGCCTGCAGCCTCAAAGGGCTGCATACCGCCTCAGACACACAATCTGTCTGGGGCTTCATCTATGAGGTTTAGCACCGTATTTTCCAGTTTTGGAACCCGGCTTATTTACTCTATACAGCACACGTTGGATAATAGTAGGTCGGCAGTTCAGCATTTAAATCTTTCTCATAAAAAAGTCCACGCAAAATTGCCGGATTCGTTATCTGCTGGCGTATTTTCATTGTTTTCGTCATATGTGACCTATTTTTGCATGAAATTCAATTTTGACCCATTATAGGCCACAAAATCAAAATCGGCATGATTAAACGCGAATAAAAAATTCACGCCATTTCAGGCGATGCGCCCCAAAAAGTTTGGGGACTCACACAGGTTTTTTCACAAAAAAAACAGGTGATAAAACAAGGTCAAAATATCCGTAACGTCAGAGACGATGTATTCATCTTCAGAGACTCGATCAATGCCACGATCTGCACCATAACCTGCTGTGCAAAACATTCTGAAAAGAAAAAAAAGATATTTAGAGTAACCGGTTCAGAGACTCGATCTCTGCACGGTCGATGCCCGGGATCTGTGAGAATAAAGCTTCGATCTTGTCGCCTGCTCCTTCATCATCTTCGGTGACCATTGCAATCTTGATTGCAGACAGACCAAATCCGATTGGTTCGACTTTCATATCTTCGATACCGGATACTGTTGCTCTGATGTCTGCCTGAAGTTTCTCAATATCAACTTCCGGGGATTCCGGCATGATTTTCAGAATAACAACAACTTCACCCATAATGGTTCAGAGCCCCTGGAATCCGCACTTCGGGCAGGTGTATTTTACACTCTGTTTTCTGCAGCGTGCACAGCGGTAAATTATCTCTCCACAGTCCGGGCATTTAAACTCGGTAGCGCCGCGCTCTGCGAGCGGGGCATTGCATGATGTACATTTTATAGTTGCCATACGATCAAACTCCTTAGATAATTAGCGTCCGATTATTATAAACGTGTGGCTCCAAAGTAATGCCGGACGCTGTCAATATGCCGTCCGTTGATGATCTCCGCAGACACGCCGCTTCCTGCAAGAACGGACAGAAACGAAGGATCTACAAGATCCGCGCCTGAATCGGCTGATTTTATGACCAGCAGACGGCATTTGATGACCCCCGCGATCCATGCCGCGATCGAGTCGGAGGTGATGTCCCATGAGTGGGGGAGCGGGTCTTCTCTTTTTAAAAGGCGTTTGGGGAGAAATATCGTGGGTTCCTTTGGGATCACGAGGTCACTCGTGACAGGATATCCGAAAGTGGAAAGAAATCTGCCGTATTTTTCCATCGCATCGATCGCTTTCCAGTGCGCGGTATCATCGTCGATCTCCTCGGCCCGAACAAAATCGGCAAAGATCCCGCCGCCCGGAACGATCAGGATCGGTGATGCCGGGAGCTCGGATAGTATCTCTCCTGCAATATCCATCAGGCTCCCGCCGAATTTTATCACCGTTCCGTCCGTCACACACTAATACTATGACGTAAATAAAGAAAAATCAGTATGAGAAGGCTGCTGTTCACCCTTTTGCTCCTCACCATCTGCATATCCCCCGTCTCAGCTTTCGTTCTTACCGAATTTTGCCCCGACGGATATGCATCCGGTGACGGAGATGAATATTTTGTTTTGGAAGGTACCGGCAGTCTCGCAGGATGGACAGTCTCCGACGGGGAAGGAACGCTCTCTTTTCCCGCAGGATCTTTCTCCGCCGGGGAAATAATCGTTGCCCGAAGTGCCGGGGCGTACAATTCGATCCACGGGACCTTCCCGGATTATGAGATCCTCGAGAGCGGCACAACGCCCAATGTCCTGCAAAGTGGAAGATTCCAGATGGCGAACACCGGGGATGAACTCTCGATTCTTTTGCAGGGACAGATCGTTCAGACGGTCTCCTGGCCAAATGAACTCGCGGCATCGAATGGTTTGGTCCATGTGTACACAAACGGCGTCTGGGATGAACGAGTCTATAAAATAGGTCAGAGCAGATTTTCTCCCGAAACATTCACCGCAGACTCGGTAACATTGTTTGTTTCCCCGGACTCGTCATATAGTGCAGTAACCGGCGTGATCCGCAACTCGACCGACACGCTGTTGATCTCCATGTACGAGTTTACGCATCCGGAAATTGCTCGAGAGATCGTTTCTGCCGTGGATAGAGGCGTTGATGTAACGCTCCTTCTCGAAGGAGGTCCGGTGGGCGGTATCTCCGATGAGCAGAAAGGCGTTATGAACTATCTGACGGAAAACGGTGTCTCAGTCAGCACGATCGAAAGCGAAGGAAACCTTCCTGCAAGATACCGATATCTGCATGCAAAATATATAGTGGCGGATGATTACGTAACGGTCGTTCTTTCGGAAAACTTCAAACCAAGCGGCATCCCCCTTCCGGGAACTAAAGGAAACAGAGGCTGGGGAGCAATTGTCTATGATGTGGAGATCGCCGACTACTTTACGGACGTGTTCACCGCCGACATTTTCGGCTACGACATTTACCAATATGTCCCAGGGACTGAGCTTCTGCCGGAGAATTGGGCCGATGAGAATATAACTCCATATTTTTCAGAAAAAACTCTTTACAATGTGAGCATAACGCCGGTCATCTCACCGGACACCAGCAACCTTGTTCCCGACCTTATTCGATCTGCAACCAACTCTATTGATATTCAGCAGGCCTATATCTCGCCGTATCCCGACGGTGAAAACACCTGGCTCGCCGGAGTCCTTGATGCTGCTGATCGCGGCGCTGAAGTCCGAGTGATGCTGGACGGCATGTATTATAATACTGAAGATGACGCGGACAATGATGAACTGGTGGCAACGCTGAACAGATACGGCAATCCCGTTTCTGCAAAACTGCTCTCGCCCAGCGCATATCTTACCAAACTGCACAACAAAGGAGTGATTGTTGACGGCGGGTATGTTCTGATCAGTTCGATCAACTGGAACTACAACTCGCCAAACAACAACCGTGAAGCCGGGCTGATCATTCAAAGCACAGAATCGGCAGAATATTATACGGCCGTTTTTTCCTTTGATTGGAATGAGGACTATGACAAAGATCCCATCTCCGCTGGAATCGGCTTTGACATTCGGTTTCTGTTTGCCGGAGGGATAGTGATTCTTTTGATAGGTATCCTGATCTATCGGAGAAGATGATCACGACATGTTCAATGATGGAAGTATATTTACAGATATCAAATCAGTATGAAGTAATCGTGAAAGAGATGACGGGTCTAATCAGAGACCCGATTCCACAGATTTATTTGAATCCCTTCGCTTCCCTAACTTCCATCTCCTCCATCTCATCAAGATAGGGAAGGAGGGCTTTGATATATCCACGTGGACCGACTGCCGTCTGCATCGTTCCGGTCTCCAGAATCTCCGCGATGAGCGGATGCTCTTTTAGCATTTTTTCAACGTTCGCTCCCGGACCTTCAATCTGTTTCATATGCTTCTGCATATTTTTCAACCAATCCTCAATCTCAAGGACAGGCCGGTAATCAGGATCAACCATCCGGAATTTATCCACATCATCCATAACATTAGAAGTCTTTGCTATCTCCTCATCCATGTAGAGATACACATTGATACGTTCACGCTGCCGGATATCCCTGAGTTTCAGCAGATCGATCTGTTCACCAGGTGCGGGAAGATCTGTCATACCAATTATGTATGTCAGTTGAAAATATTAAAATCACACCAGGATCCTGATGTCTGATATCCCGTTTGTAACGATCTCCTTTTTTCCAGCATAGGTGTCGACTTTACCCACCACTCTAACATAATCTCCCGGTAAAAGAATGAGTTCCGCACCCCCCTCAGGAACGAACACATCCACACCCGAGACATTCACGATCAGATGACCGCCGGTGCTGGTGATTTTTGTATCAAGGACGATCCCTTCCAAATAGACCAATGCCCCATCCAGTCTGTCATCCTGATAAGGAACTGCTCCTCCATCTGGAAACAGGTAGATCGTCCCAACATACAATACGGCAAGCAGCAGGATCACGGCAGCCATGATCCCTAGCGCGCGGCGTTCAGGATGGGTAAGCATACTGTTTTGTGTGTATGTAACCCGGAAGTGATTAATCTTGTTCTGCGGTCTGCTTACCTCCAATGGACTTTCCAATGAGGCCAATTATGTTCACCATGTTTCGAACATGATGGACCAAATGCATAATTTTGTTCAAAATATCACGAACTAGTGTAGAAAATATTTATATACTTTTGAGACAATTATGATGTATGCAGAGAACAAACATGCCCAAGTCGTGTATCACGATCTTCCAGTTACTGGAACGCACCGGTTCTCAGACGCACAAAGATATTGTCTTAAGCACAGGACTTGCGCCACGCACGGTCCGCTATGCGCTCAGACGTCTGAAGGAAAATGGCCTCATCATTGAGAAGTTCAACTTCCATGACGCACGCCAGGCAATTTACATGCCGAAGATGACGACAGCACCGACCCATGCATCGGCCTGAAATCTCACGCACTCCCTAAAGAATACACCTCACAAACTCACATTTTTCTTTTTTCGAATCGTTTGAAAGATATTTTCTTTTTCATGCCGACCGATCTGCTTAATCATTATGTCCCGAAAAAGCCACCCTGACCTCATGCGTTATTTTATCGTTTGTTCATCGATTTCTTTGATTGTCAAACGACCGGAAATCAGATTGACAAACGTCTTAATTTATTTGCACGTCTAATAATAGTGTGATGTACGCAAAACGGCTTGACAATTTACCTCCCTATCTGTTTGCCCAGATAGATGCATTGAAGGCACAGAAGCGTGCCGAGGGTGTTGATTTAATCGATCTTGGTGTGGGAGACCCGGATTTACCGACGCCGAAGCATATTGTTGATGCGTTATGTGAAGCCGCCAGGGATCCTGCAACACATCATTATCCAGACTACTTAGGAATGCTTGAGTACCGGCAGGCGGTCGCCGCGTGGTATGACAGACGTTTCGGTGTGAAACTCGACCCGAAAAAAGAGGTCCTCGCCTTGATCGGATCCAAAGAGGGTATCGCCCACATCCCCGAAGCATTCGTCAATCCAGGCGATTACGTCCTCGTATCCGACCCCGGATATCCGGTCTACAAAACCTCTACGCTCTTTGCAGAGGGAAAATGCCACCCGATGCCGCTTCTCGAGAAGAACGGTTTCCTCCCGGACTACGCAGCCATTCCAAAAGATGTTTTGAAAAATGCAAAACTCATGTTCATCGGCTACCCAAACAACCCGACCGGGGCGGTTGCCACCATGGACTTCTTCGAAGAGACCGTTGATTTCGCGAAAGACAACGACATCATCGTCGTTCACGACAACGCCTACTCCGAAATCTCCTTTGACGGCTACAAATCTCCCTCCTTCCTCGAGGCAAAAGGCGCCATGGACGTCGGACTTGAGACCCACTCGCTTTCCAAAACCTACAACATGACCGGCTGGCGTATCGGCATGTGCGTTGGAAATGCAGGTCTTATCGAGGCATTCGGCAGAGTCAAAACCAACATCGACTCGGGCGTATTCGATGCAATCCAGCGTGCGTCGATCGTTGCCCTCACCGGCCCCCAGGACTGTGTCGACGAGGCATGTGCCGTGTACAAGGAGCGCCGCGACGCACTTGTCTCCGGCCTTCGGTCGCTTGGTTTCGAAGTAACTTCCCCGAAAGCATCCTTCTACGTGTGGATGAAGGTGCCCGACTCGGTAGAGTTCGTTGCAAAAATGATCAATGAAGCAGGAATCGTCGTAACCCCGGGAACCGGATTCGGCGAATCCGGAGCAGGCTATATCCGCTTTGCCATTACCCGTCCCGTCGACAGAATCAAAGAAGCAATCGTCCGCATGAACGAATGCGGCATCAGAGGATAACATGAACCTTCCAGAGTCTCTCTCGGTGGGCGCCGGCCACCTCTTCTGCGGGGGCGCAGACTGCGTCTCACTTGCGGAAAAGTTCGGGACCCCGCTCTATGTCACGAACGAAAATCACGTGACCGGAAACTTCAGACGCTATGAGGCGGCACTGAAGAAGTACACTGACAACGTCCAGCTTCTCTACGCCGCAAAGGCAAACGAGAATCCCGTGATCATCCAGTCGCTTGCACGCGAAGGTGCCGGCGCAGACATCTTCTCGCTCGGCGAGATGCGTGCGGCTCTCGAGGCAGGCATTCCTGCCGGAATCCTGCTCTTTAACGGCAGTTCCAAGACCGAAGCCGACCTTCGTACAGCGATCGAAAAGGACATCATGATCTCGGTCGACTCGGTCGACGAACTTCGTCAGATCGATGCGATCTCAAAAGAGCTCAAAAAGACCGTGAGAATCGGATTCCGCGTCAACCCGGCGATCGAAGTGCCGACCCACCCGAAGATCGCCACCGGTATCAAAAACAGTAAGTTCGGCATCCCTGCCGAAATGATTCTGGAAGCATACCGCGAAGCCCTTTCCATGGAATATGTTGTTCCAGTCGGCATGCACTGTCATATCGGTTCCCAGATTCTCGAAGTCGAACCTTTCGCAATCGCCTGCGGCGTTATCATGAAAGTTGCCGGCGAGGTCACCAAAATCGGCGTCAAACTCGAGTTTATCGACTTCGGCGGGGGACTCGGAATTCCATACCACCGCGAAGGAACCGTCGACAAAGCCCCAACCCCCGAGGAGTATGCGGCCGCCGTTATGCCGGTATTCCTTGAAGGATGCAAAAAGGCCGGCATCTCGCCCGCATTCTGGGTCGAGCCCGGCAGATGGATGGTCGGCGAGTCGACGATCCTCTTAACCCGCGTCAACTCCGTGAAAAAGGTCCACAAGACCTTTGTGAACGTCGATGCAGGATTCAACCTCCTGATCCGTCCGGCGATGTATGACTCCTGGCACGAGGTCGTCGTAGCAAACAAAGCGGACAAGCCCGCTGACGGGACTTACACGATCACCGGCCCCATCTGTGAGACCGGAGATATCTTCGGATCCGACCGGGCTCTGCCTTCCGTCGCTGCCGGCGATCTTATCGCGGTTCTGGATGCAGGAGCATACGGTTATTCGATGTCGTCCCAGTACAACTCGCGTCCCCGGTGTCCCGAGGTTTTAGTGAACGGCGATAAGGCAGAACTTATGCGCCGTGCCGAGACCTACGAGGAAATGACCGGCTGCGTTGTCACTCCTTCCTGGCACAGAAAATAACAATGCATTACGCGCTCGTCTCTGATCTGCTCACAAAAGAAGCATTCGACGAACGCGTGGAACAAAAATCCGCCTCGCTTGGCGGGCTGGTGGACGAGGTCACGGCCGCGATGATGGTCGTGGACGAGCTTGGACGAAGCCATATAAAAATCGGTGAGATTCCAACGGCCAAAACCTCCATCGTCTCTTTTTTCGGGAAAATTCTTGAAATCAAACCGCCGCGTGAGTTTACCCGCGAAGGGGAACCGCCCGGACTCGTTGCATCCATCGTCCTTGGAGACCCCAGCGGAACGGTGACTTTGAGTCTCTGGGATGAACGGGCAGATGCGGCCGGCGAACTGGAGGTCGGGTCGGTGCTCGAAGTGATCGCCAAACCCCGGCCCGGAAAAAAAGAGGCAACCTGTCTTGCTCTTCGGGAAAGCAGTGTGACGATCGTTGAGACGAAGAAACCGCCCAAGTCGGAAATCATGGCCGCTCCGCTTACCGTCAGGATCCTTGCCGTGTTTGATATGAAGGAGATTGTCCGCCGCGACGGGACATCCTCGTTTCTGCAGGAGTTCGTTATTGGGGATGCCTCGGGGACGGCGCGGCTGGTCAGCTGGGCCCCGGAACTGTTTGCCGATGTGGATGCGGGCTCATCCGTCTCGATCTCCGGTGTGCAGAGAAAGGAGGATGAGGGTATCGTCGAGTATGTCGTCTCCGACTCGGCCGAGATCCGGATCCTCGCAGATGAAATCCCCGTTCTTTCCAAAGATGCGTCCGAGGTGAGCGAAGGGCCAAACCCGGTTGTGACCGGGATCGTGACGTCCGTCTCCGAGGTCAGGTCCTTCACTACCCGACGCGGGACTGAATCACGTGTTAGGAATGTGAGTGTCCAAAGTTCATCAAAGAAGAGCGGAGTGAATGTCGCCATATGGGGAGATGCAACAGATGCGTTGTTTTTACCGGGAGATTCCGTTCAGGTGATCAATGCCGCGGCGAAGCTGAACCGTTACGGAGAACTGGAACTCTCCGTCGGCCGCGGATCGGCAATCAGAATGATAAATCATCCCGGACAGGAGATCTCCCTAACTGGAATTATTATCCCAAGACCCGAGGGTCTCTCGCTTGATGACGGAAAAGAGGTATGGATCCTACTTACCAATGAAAATCCGGCTCCCGGGACAACGGTTGATGTCGGAGGTATCTGCCGAAACGGGCGGATCGAGGTCGCAAGCCTCGCATCGCATCCTCTCGATGCCGGTTCTCTTGTTCACCGGCTTGCATCTCTTTTATAATCCGAGTTTATCGGTGATCTTACGTTTGGCATATTCGCCAAACGCTTTTTTGCATTCCGGAGACCGTATAAAATCGTAGACGAGTTGGTCAATGATTGGTTTCACAAGCGGATTATTTCCGATATCGCCCGCCATTTCGAGAAGAGCGTTTTTGTATTCAGGGTTATTTTTTTCAGCCATACCGATACATGGGTCAAAGACAGGTATAAGGATATCGAATCAGTAAAAATTTCGGGGCATAAGTGAAAAAAAGGTAAGGCACCTCTCTGAGTGAGATGGGTGTTTTTGGATGTTTCCGGGGCATTATCGCACCGCGCGGTTAGGGGTTTATAAGGCTCAGTGCTGATGTATTAGTATATCTGAAATACAGGAGTAAGAGAAGATATGACAGCACTTGACATTGAAGACATTCCGGGAGTCGGACCGGCAACAGCCGACCGGCTGCGTGACGCCGGCTACATCACCGTCGAAAGTATTGCGACCGCTACGCCGATCGATCTGGCAGAAGCTGCAGAACTAGGCGAGTCGACCACAAAAAAGATCATCAAAGCTGCCCGTGAAATGGCCGACATCGGCGGATTCAAAACCGGGACCGATATTCTTGCCAGGAGACAGGATGTTCTCAAACTGAAGGTTCTCGTCCCCGAGATCGACGATTTATTCGGCGGCGGTCTTGAATCCCAGGCGATCACTGAACTCTACGGTGAATTTGGTTCAGGAAAGTCTCAGATCGCACATCAGCTCGCAATAAACTGTCAGCTCCCGCAGGAGCTTGGCGGACTCGGTGGAAGTTGTCTGTACATCGATACGGAAAATACCTTCCGTCCCGAACGTATCGAGCAGATGGCCGAAGGGCTGGAACTCGCAGATCTCCCCGAAGGATATACCATCCCGACGCCTGACGAATTTTTGGCAAATATCCATGTGGCACGTGCCCACTCTTCAGATCACCAGATGCTTCTGATCGACGCTGCCCGCGAACTCTCTAACGAGCTCACGGCATCCGGTCTTCCGGTCAAACTCATCATCATTGATTCACTGACCAGTCTCTTCCGGTCAGAATATGCCGGCCGCGGGACCCTTGCAGGCAGACAGCAGAAACTCAATCGGCACATGCACGACCTCTTCAAACTGGTCGACGATCTGAATGCGGTCGCCTTAGTCACAAACCAGGTCATGTCAAACCCCGGCCTACTCTTTGGAGACCCGACCAAACCGATCGGCGGAAACATCGTAGGACATACTGCCACCTATCGTGTGTATCTCAGAAAGAGCAAAGCCGGCAAACGTATTGCAAGACTTGTGGACAGTCCAAACCTCCCCGAAGGCGAAGCAACGTTCATGGTCGAAACCGCAGGTATCAAACCCTGCTGACCCCAATACTATTTTAATCATGCCCAAGGCATTCATCACCGATATCGACGGCACGTTAACTGACGAACGCCGCAGACTTTCAACTGACGTTGTCGATGAGATGCGCAGGGTCCTCGACGATGGGATCCCGATCATCCTTGCATCAGGAAACACCCTCTGTTTTCTGGACGCCTTCTCTCACATGATCGGAACGGATGGAACCGTAATCGCTGAAAACGGCGGCGTGTATCGTCTGGGGTATCTCGGCCGAAAACAGATTGCCGGCAACCAGGAAATATGTCGTGCAGCCTATGAAAAGGTCGTGGCAGAACTTCAGCCGAAAGGTGACGAACTGCGTCTTTTCAGCCCAAGATACAGGGATTCAGATATTGCATTTTCCCGTGATGCCCCAACCGAAATAATCAAAAATATCCTCAAAGACATTCCGGTCAACGTCATCGACACAGGATTTGCCATTCACCTTCAGGTTCCCGGCATCACCAAAGGTGCAGCCTTCAAGAAATTAGCAGAATTGATGGGGCTCAATCCCTCAGACTTTCTGGTCGCAGGAGACTCCATCAACGATGTATCGATGCTGAAACTCGGAGGGATCTCAGTTGTTCCGGCAAATGCCTCTCCAGAAGCAAAACAAGCCGCCGGTATAGTAATGAACAAATCGTATGGTGAAGGAACAGCCGACGCTCTCCGTGAATACTTTTAAAAAAAAATGAGTGAGTTATAGAAATCGTTCAGCGAAGCATATACCTGTCGACCACAATGAAGTCTGTGATATCCTTCACTGCTTCAAACGGCAGGGTGATCGCCTCATTTTCGAGTTTATAACCGGTCGCATCAAAACCTGCATCAGGGCGGATGAGAAGTGCCTTCAACTGCCCGGTCGGTGCATCAAAGGAAATGTTCCTGATCTGTCCGATGATCTTACCATCGGTACTCATCACGCGCTTTCTACGAATATTATGGGTAAACTGCTCACTCTGCATGATTAATCAGCTTTTAAGTTTGACAAGCTAGTATTTATCCGTTTGTATCAGTTACGTATTACAGAGAGGGAAACACCCGGATGATATCCGAATGGGTCAGAATGCCAACAGGTTTTCCATCCTCAGTAACGATAACTCGCCCCACATCCTCTTCCTTGAACTGTTTGATAACTTCATACAGACGCATATCCGTCGGCATCGTTATCACTCTTGTTACCATCACCTCGGAAATGAGGGTCGTCGTCGGAAGTTCACGATCCAGCGCTGAAACGATGTCGGTCTGAGTCACGATTCCAAGCAGTGTTCCGTTCTCAACAACGGGTGCACCGTGGATCCGTCTCTGGAGAAAGGTCTTCATCACATACGCGAGTGTCATATCCGGTTCGAGCGAAATAAGCGGTGCACTCATATACTCCCGGATTTGTTTTTTCGGCAGCGAGGTCATCTCGGAGGTCGAGACCAAAAGGGCGCTGTTAATCTCATCCTTTCCAAAAACTTCTCCTTTGATCAGAAGTTTGTTTAACGGGGTAGGTCCGATAGCAATCTTGTCGCCGACATCAAACGACCGCACATTGCCGATGATTTTAATGAGGGCGTGACAAAGATCCGCGTGCGTAAGTGTCGTAAATGCGATCTCATTCACGCGCACCCCCTCAATCTTCTCGCCGTTTTTCTGAATCATCACTTCACTCTCGGAATAATCCGAGGAGACATTCAGTTCAGAATATGCGCGCGCAGTGGGCTGATATCCGCCTTTGGGCCCCGGAATGCCGTCTACGAGTCCAAGCACTTTGAGAGCCAGCATCTGATTTCTGACAGTTCCGGGGTTTCTTCGGATGATATCGGCAATGACCTCACTCTTGATTGGATGCGAATATTGATGATAAAGCGAGATAAGAGTAATAAGGATATCTTTTTGAATTAGTGATAAATCCATACTTACTGATTCTTTCTGATTGCTATAGTAATAAACCAAATGGATTG
>Ga0265295_1001734_pt1 | contig 37269 bp, 34 predicted proteins | sample Munlansysbiofilm_FD_192503 | JGI IMG/M metagenome (GOLD analysis project Ga0265295, IMG submission 192503) | Leachate microbial communities from a municipal landfill in Southern Ontario, Canada - Methane capture system biofilm | ecosystem: Engineered > Solid waste > Landfill > Unclassified ... | reverse complement strand
ATAAATTTAAGGGAACCTTTCCCTATTCATTTATCACGCAAAACGAACAAGTCCGTTTTACTACGCTAACGCTTGGTTTTCTTCGGCAGAAAGCCCTCGGCATTAGTGCCTCTTTTATCTCTCGTTTCATCCTCTACTGAGGTGGAACTTTTTCTCGTTCCTATCGTCCTCGATGGGCACGCATAGAAGCTGAGTTAAGTACGCATTACCAAGCTGGAGCTTGGGAACGAGAAAAGCTGGAGCTTGGGAACGAGAAACACTCTCGGAAGCGAGGTTTTAACCTCGTCCTTTTGCCATTAATACACAAACATCAAAAAGTAAACCCAGATGCCTGTTAGTGATGTTAGTACAACTCCGCTAAATGTTATGATTCCTATCTTTTTATGTTTGTTCTGTTTTAGTAATTTTTTAGACATTGTAATTGCCATTCCCCAAATTATTAGCGTAATAATGGAGACGGCTATATGAAAGACTAAGACTACAAAAGCGTAGTTGTGAGAGACAGAACTCTCTTGCATAAACGCATTAAATCCGCCAGCCATCCTTACACCAGTCTCAAAATATCCCAAAACTATAACAGAAAATGCAAATATAAATATCTGTACATAGGAGTGTAGTTTGTATTTTTTGGCTCTTGCTAAGAAGATAGCAAATGCCACTAAAAGTGGTAAAAATGCAACTATTAGCGTGACAACGTCCATAAAAAACGGTGCCCTTGTTCCTAAAAAACCGGTGTGAAACATATATTCTAAATTGCTCAACTTTTAATTCCTTTTTGATAATAAATATACCATGAACCTAATATCGCTAAAATTATTAGAACCACAATTGTAATCTGTTTTAAGTAAATACCCAGTAGCTCTTGATTTTCACCTATAAAATAACCAAGCATCGTAAGTATAAATGCCCAGATGCCAGCTCCTAGCGCTGTATAGATTGAAAAAGTAACTATATTCATACGAGCTAAACCTGCAGGGATGGAGATGAGTTGCCTTATTCCTGGGATGAGTCTTCCTGTAAAAGTAGAGATATGGCCATGTTTATCAAAGAAGCTATCCATTTTCTCTAGTGCACTCTCTTTGATAAAAAAATACTTACCATATCTCTTTAAAAATTTTCTTCCTAAACTAAGTGCGAGATAGTAGTTTATAAATGCGCCAAGCAGTGAACCACCTAAGCCGCTTAGCATTATCATAGATATACTCATCTCGCCTTGTGACGCTAAATATCCCGCTGGAACAAGTATAATCTCACTTGGAAAAGGGATAAATGAACTCTCAACTGCCATCAAAAAAAAGATGCCAACATAACCCCAGTCAAATATCAGATCAACTAAATCTTGCGCTAGCTCTTTTATCATTTAAGAGCCTCTTTTATGTCTTTTATCATCAGGTCTGCAACTCCTTCTCTGGAATACTCTATAAGTTTTTTACTTTTTTGTTCTAAGGATTCACCCACGATGCTAAGGAGTTTTTCTCTTAACCCTTCTCCCTCTCTTTGACACCAACCTAGTTCATTTTTTACAATAAAACTAGCATTGTGAAATTGATGGTCAGATGCAGCGTAAGGATATGGAACAAAAAGGGCAGGAAGTCCGTTTGCGCTAAGTTCCCAGAGCGTGCTAGCTCCCCCACGGCTTACCGCTAAGTCTGCTCTTTGTATAAGCTTGTCTAACTCTTTTGTAAACCCAAAGAGCTCAACTTCAACACTTAAATTTTCATAACCTTTTTTTACCCTCTCATAATCACTCTCTCCAGCTTGATGAATGATCTTAATATCTCTTTTTTTAAGCTCTTTTGCCACGCTAAGAGCTAGGTCATTTATAGTCTTTGCGCCGTGAGAACCGCCTAAAAATATGATGCATTTTAATCTCTTTCTTACCCTTTGACTCTCAAAGAAAACATCTTTTACAGGGTAGCCTTTTATTGGTGAGTCTTTATCATAAGCTGATATAAACCTCTTTGCAAATGGCTTCAAAAGAGAGTTTAGTCTGCCCTCTACTGCATTTTGTTCATGTATAAAAAGTGGGATTTTTAGGCTTAGTGAGGCAAAAGATGCAGCAGCAGCTGAGAAGCCACCTACACTATAAGTGGCATCTATCTTGTGTTTTTTTAGTATCTCTCTTGAAGCTAAAAATGCACGAAAAATATTCCATAAGGCTTTTACTTTAGCGAAGCCCTTTTTATTTACCACCCCACTTGTGTTTAAAAAATAGACATAAGAAAAGTTACTAATTCCCTCAAAGTATTTCTTATCTTGTCCACTTGTTGAGCCTATGAAAATCACTTCATAACCATTCTCTAGTGCTTTGGCTGATAGTGCATCTGCTATCATCAGATGCCCACCAGTTCCGCCACCTGTGATACATAACTTCAAATCATCACCTCTTTTACATCTCTGCTTTTTTAGATGCCATAAGCACCATTCCAACTGCCATGGCTGCGGCTATAACAGCTGAACCCCCATAGCTTAAAAAAGGAACTGAAATCCCTTTTATGGGAGTAATCCCACTTATGCCGTAAGCATTTATCAAAAAAGCAAATGACAAAAGTAAGCCAACTCCGAGTGAAAAAAGGTAGGCACATCTATCTCTTGAACGGTTTGCGATTTTGAAAATTCTCTGCAATATCCACATAAAGAGTATAACCACCACAAAAACACCCATAAAGCCAAACTCTTCTGCAAGTCCAGCTAAGACAAAGTCTGTATGAACTTCACTTAAAAAACCCAGTTTAAAAGTCCCATTTGCAAGCCCTGTTCCAAAGATGCCACCATTATGTATAGCGTTTAATGAGTGACCTATCTGATAAGGCTCTATCTCTGTTGGAACTCTTAATTTTTGAGCGATGGCTGCTGGAAAAAGTTCTAAAACACTATTTTGAGCTAGTGCCCACCAAGATTTAATCCTGCTTATGCGATGTTCTGCAGTCATTATAAAAAACAGAAAAAACAACATAGATATAGATAAAAGTGAGAGGAAGAACCTAAAACTACTCCCTGCAAACATCAGCATAAAAAGAAGAGTCATCCCAAGAACTACAACTTGTCCTAGGTCGTTTTGTATAAAAGCTATCATAAACATAGCTCCAACAAAAACCAATGCGTATGGGATAAAACGTTTAAACTCTGCGCCAATTCCCATACCATCATGATGACCTAGTTTTCTTGAAAAACTCCATGCTAAAAAGTAAACAAATCCAACTTTAAAAAACTCAACAGGAGCGAGTGAAAACCCAAAAAGTTTTATCCATCTCTTAGCACCACCAACCTCTGAGACTAAGTACTCTGGTAAAAATGGCATTGCCATCATCATAATCATAGAGCCAAAAAAGAGAGTTAGCCCCACTCTTTTTAACCACTTATCAGGGTCTAGCTGTGCTAATAGCCAGATAACAATAATAGCAATCAGACCAAAAATAGACTGCCTTAGAGCAAAGTGAAACTCATTTACTCCAAAAAGTAGAGTTGTGTATGCAGAGAGTGAGTATGTTAGGATAACACTTATGAGAATCATCAAAGAGACAAGTGTAAAGAGTTTTCTATCTGCCATTATTTGATTTTATTTATCTTTAGGACAAATTCTACTTCTGCTTTTGAGATATGGAGCTCTTTTGAGATAGTCTCTAGTGAGACACCTTGCTTAAAAAGAGAGATGATTTTCTCATCATCATTTCCATGAACTGAAGTGGGAATAGATATCTGTTTTACTCCACTTTGTATGGTTGCTATCCTAAGATTTAACTGCTCATCCATGATAACTAGAGTCTCTTCAACTCTTTTAAGCCCCATAGACAAAGGCTTTACTAAGTCATAAGTAGTTCTCTCTACTTCTGCGTAAATATCCTCATCGCTCATGCGAGAGTTGTGAATTTTTATCTCTTTTTTTGTTGCATCTAACTCTTTTTTTAAGTAGAAAATCTCTCTATTTAAGTCCTCTACCACAGATGCTACTGAGCGGATATTTTTATGTGATTCTGAGTCTTTTGAGAGTACAAAATAGATAAGATATAAAATCATAGCGGCCATTGCAACTACGATGTACTCTATGTTTAAAAGCTCAAGATACCTCATTTAGCTTTAGCCTCACGGATTAAGACTCTCTCTCTAGCCGTCAAATATGCGCCCCACTCTTTTTCATCTCTCTCATGTATCTTCGTAATCTCTGCAAGTGATGCATCAATGGCTCTAAAGAAAATCGGAACATCTCTTTTTGGATGCACTGGCACCTCAATTCTTGCATAATATTCTACTCCACTCACGAAGACATCTGAACTAACTTTAAAGTGTTCAAACCCAATAGACTCTATATCTACCATATGTTTTAAATGCACTCTTTTTGGCTTTTCATTCTTCAAAAACATCTCTAGTGCATCTATCTTTCTGTGAAGCTCTACTATTAAGTTAAGTAGCACAGGATCGCTATCAGCTGTCTCGCCTCTACCTTTTGCAAGCTTTAGCCATTGACTGATTGGATCATCATCACTCTCGCTTAGTTGTGAAAATTCTTTGTTAAATCCATCTTCATCAACACTAAGTTCATCGTAAGCCATACTAATATGCGCTGTAACTAAACGGACGCTCATGAAGCAACCTTATCTAGGATTATAAAGATTAAAAAAGCAACCCCTAAGTAACCATTTACTGTAAAAAAAGCACGGTCTATCTGTGTAAAATCTCGCCTTACAAGCTTGTGTTCATATCCTAGCATAAGAGCACTGAGTATCACTGCTAAGTAAGCAAAAAGCCCAAGTCCCGCTATCCAAACAAAGAGTGCCCAAAAAATAACAGTGAACATATGAAACAAAAGTGATATAAAAAGAGTAGCATCAGCCCCAAATCTCGAAGGGATAGAGTAGAGTGAGTGCTCTTTGTCAAACTCTATATCTTGAAGTGAATAGAGTAGATCAAACCCAGCCACCCAAAAAATAACACCAAGACTTAGTATCACTGACCAAGGTGGAATATTTGCCTCGACCGCTACAACTCCTGCAATTGGAGCTAAACCTAAAGAGATGCCAAGAACCATGTGTGCAAAATGAGAAAACCTTTTGAAGTAGGAGTAAGAGCCCAAAACAAACAAGATAGGAAGACTAAGTTTTAGTGCTAAGTCGTTTATCATATAAGCCACTGCTACAAAAACTAAGGCATTTACAACTACAAAAATCATTATACTTGAGGCATCTAGTCTGCCATCTACATTTGGCCGCGACTCAGTTCTAGGGTTAGCGGCATCTATATCACGATCAGCATATCTATTTAATCCCATCGCAAAGTTTCTTGCACTAATAGCAGCTAAAACACCCATAAAAAGAAGCCAAAATCCAAACCAACCATCAGCTGCAACTATCATAGCTATAAATATAAATGGAAGTGAAAAAATAGAGTGTTCAAACATTACAAGTTCGTTAAAGTCTTTTATTTTGTTGATATATTTTTGCAAGTTTTTGCCTTGGGAGATTTTTGAGTTTATTTTACCCAAAGTTGATTTAAAATGATATAATTTTGCCATGAACACTACCATAAAACAACTCTCAATCATAGGACCAACTGCTTCTGGAAAGAGTGATTTAGCTATCAAAATCGCACACAAAATCGACGCCTATATCCTCTCCATAGACTCTCTTAGCATCTACAAAGAGATAGATATCGTCTCAGCAAAACCATCAAAACAAGAGCTACAAAGTATCAAACATTTTGGTATAGATGAACTCTATCCTGATGAGTATTTTAGTGTTGAGATATTTATAAAGCTATATAAACAAGTAAAAGAGTTGTGTCAAAAAGAGGGTAAAAATCTTATCATTGTAGGTGGCACCTCTTTTTATCTAAAGTCACTTCTAAGCGGTCTCTCAGTGCTTCCTAACATACAAGAGATGATAAAACTCGACGTAAAAGAGAGGTTAAAAGAGTTAAAAGAGTGCTATAGTTTGCTCTACGATGCCGATAAAGAGTATATGAAGAGCATAAGCCCAAATGATGCCTACAGGATAGAAAAAGCACTCCTTATTTTTTTGGCATCAGGGCTAACTCCTAGTGAGTACTTTAGGGCAAATCCTCCAAAACCTATTATAGAAAATCTGCCTATTTATAACATAGATGTAGAGAGGGAGATCTTACGAGAGCGTATAAAAACAAGAACACAAAAGATGCTAGATGCTGGGCTTATAGATGAAGTCTGTTATTTGGAGCAAAAATACACAAGAGCGCCCCACTCTATGAACTCCATAGGTATAGTTGAAGTCTTAGATTTTCTAGATGCTAAGTGCACAAAAGAGCAGATGAGCGAGTTAATCTCAGCACACACAGCTGGGCTTGCAAAAAGGCAACAAACTTTTAACCGCACACAGTTTGAGGGTATAGTTTCTGCAAAACTGAGTGAACTTGAGAGGCTTCTAGCATGAAAATACTTGTCATTTTACTTCTAAGTATATGTTTATATGCCAAAGATAACCTCTACTTTTTTCCTCAAGATGCTAAGGTGGCTTATGAGGAGATTGAAAAACTCATCAAAAACTCAGAGCATAACATCGATATAGCTATGTACAATTTTGGAGATCAAAAACTGGCAAAGCTCTTAGATAAGGCTCAAAAAAGAGGTGTTATTGTAAAGATATTTTACGATAAAAAAGATGTCGATTTTAAACACATAGATGCTAAAGTGCTAAAGAAAAAACTTCATACAAAGATAGCCATATTTGATAAAAAAACAGTTGTTTTTGGAAGTCTAAACTGGACTAAAAAGAGTTTTAGTAAAAACTATGAAGTTATGTATATAACAGATGATAAAAAACTCCTAACTAAGTTTAATGAGTTTTTTCAAAAACTCTAAAGAGCTCTTACTATAAGTTTTGAGTCTATCTTTGTGAAGTACCCAAAAGAAAGCAAATAAACTCTTAAAAATCCAAAACTCAGATGGGCTTCGCACGGTGCGACTTTAAAATCAAGGAACAACTTACAAGTCTTATCTACGAGGTTAAGACCTCGCTTCCTTGAAAAGTTTATAGCGACCTAGACTCTTTAGCAGTTTTTGCTAGCTTTGCCCAAGCGGAGTCTTCATCAGCTTCTATGGACTTACCATACGCTTCATCGGCATCTTCGCCTCTCCAAAGTTTTTCATAAACAGTACCTAAGAGATACTTCTGCCTAGCCCTGTTTGAGTCTGAGATTTTCACATCATCTAAAGACTTTATAACCTCTAACGCTCTGTTTAAATCCTCTTTATTTATGTAGGCTTGATATAGCGCAAACTCTACAAATGGGCTCTGAACATAAGAGTTTGAAGCCTCTTGTATCTTCATAACTTCATTGGCGTACTTTATGACTAGGTTATTATCGTTTCTTTGGCTTCCTATTGCCATCACTGAGATATATCTCTCTATATCAATGTAACTATCCCCATAAACCCTCTCTATCTCTACAATAGCCTCTACCATTTTGCTTGCATCTTCGAGCCTTTGATAGGTATCAAATAAAATTCTATAAACATCTTTGTACTCGGAGTCTTTATCTTGTGATATTAGTATTACTAGATCTTTTGATGCCTTTATTACATCACTATAGTTTCCTGTTGCAAAATCAACTTTTATATAGCGATATAGCCACTTCTTCCTAACTTCTAAATCTTGTGATTTTAAATTTTTTAGGGCTGTGTTTTTTGCAAGTATAAAGTCAGCACCTTTCATGGCACACTCATAGATGCCATCATCCCAACTATCAGATAGTTTTATGGAGTACTGCGCCGCTATATTTAAAACGCTATGACACTCTTTTTCTTTTAGTGCCTCTTCCATAGCTCCAACAGCGGCATCGTTTATAATGGTTTGTGTATCTTCATAGCTTGTTGCATCTAGCTCTAAAAGTTTATCTTTGACTGCTAAAACTTGTTTATACATTGAGTTCTCAAGCATTAGCTTTGCTTTTTCATATATGGCTCTCTTGCCTATAGTGTCATCTCTATATGTCTCTTCTAATTTCTCATAGTCTGCTAATTTAGTAGTTAAATTTGCATCACTTACATCAAAAAATAGTGAGTCTTTTGCTACTTGAACCTCAGGCTCGAAAAGTCCATCAGGAAATATCTCAAAGTACTTATTGAGTGCCATAAGTGCTTCTTGTTTTTTAGGAGTTTTTGAAAGCCAAACGCCAACATCTTTAACTAAAGATTCATACTCAATATACTCCGCATTTATCTCATCTAAAAGCGCTTGTGCAATGGCTGCAGCTACTTCGTACTCCTCTTTTTCAAAAAGAGAGTCCATAACTCTTAAAGACTCCTCATACTTCGAGGCAAAGAAACTAGGTTTTGCATTTACTATCTTCATTGCATACTCACTTGCAATCTTATGATTCTCTCTTGCAACATTGTATTGTGCAAGTTTAAAAGCAGCTGTAGCTGCGATATCTATATCCTTTGTCTCATTTAGAGCTTTTTCATAGAATGCTAAAGCTTTTGAAGATGCTCCTGACTCTTCTAACATCTCGGCTTTATATATATAGCCCCACCTTGCAAATGGGGAATCTCCATGCTCACTGAACAACCTATCAAAGAAGTAATCAGCCTGAGTAGAGATGCCCTCCTTAGAGTAAGCTTTAGCAATAAGAGATAAAATCTCAGCTACATTATCATCTGATGAGTACTCTCTTAGATAGATTTTTGATAACTCTATAACTTCATCATTATTGCCCTCTAATTTAGCGTTAACTTTTATCTTATAGTAGAGAAGTTCAGCCTTAAAGAGTGAAGATGGATACTCGTGCATAACTTCATTTATAAGGTCTAAAGAGCCTTCATAATCTTTTTGCGCATAGAGTTTTTTTATCTTTAGATATTCGCTTACATCGTTGACTTCTTTGATATGAACTGGTTTACCCTCCATATCGAGGCTTCCAACATAGGGAAGTCTGTCTTTATCTAAGAAAAATGGAAAGTTTATTGCTACATCTGGTTTCTCTTGGCTTTTTAAAAATGGCATCTCATTAATGTACCCAACTATCATCCAGTGAGATGCAAGTTCTGCATTAGCTTCAAAAACATTATCGTCTTCTTTTAAGTTAAACACAACTGGATATAGTTTCATCTTTTTAAAAGGTGTAATGATTAGGAAAAATGTTTTATTTTTTATCTGTGATTCTATTTTAAAAAAGTCATTTTGGATTGGTTTTAGGTCTTTTGCAGGAGCTTTTGAGAATGCGCATACTATCTGCACTACTTCTTTAAAATCATCTCTCATCTCTTGACATAAAAATCTATCTCTGTCTTTTATATGAAGTGTTGAGTAGTCATCAAAATTTGTTCTTGCACCTTGAATAGAGACATCAAGTGCAAAAAGATTAAAAGAGAAAAAGGCTAAAAGCATCCACTTTAACAAATCTTCTTCCTTTACTGCTTAATAATTAATCTGTCCTAGAGCGAAGATTTTGTACTCTCGAAAAACTTGTTTTTCGTAGCTTCAGGGGGTTGCAAGGGACAGAATGTCCCTGCCACTAAAACGGACGAGTTCGTTTTAGTGTACAAAATCAGTTAGTAGCCGCTTTTAAATACTAGAGCTGTAATAAACTCTAAGATAGGATTTATTGCAACAAAAGCAAATATAGTTCCCACCGCTGCAAAACCGATAATAGTTCTTAATGGATGTGTTGCATTTGATACAAAAACATGTCCATCTTTGTTAATAATTGGCTCTCTCATAAACATAAAAACTATAAGTTTTAAGTAGTAGTATCCAGCTATCGCAGAGTTTAGTGCCATAATAAGGGCTAAAACTGTATATCCACCAGAGACTGCTGATGATATCATATAGAGTTTACCCCAAAATAGTGCAAAGGGAGGAAGACCAGCTAAACTTAGCATGAAAAGCCCCATTATAGTCGCTGCAACTGGTGCCGTTTGAACCATACCTGCAAACTTGTTATAACTATGGTCTGAGCTTTGGTGAAGTGGTAGATGCTTTTGACGAGAAATCCAAAGCATACTAAACGCGCCAAGGTTTGTAAAACTAAATAGTATCCAGTATAAAAACAGAGCACTGTTTGACTGAGTAGTACCTATTAGAACCGCAGCCATTACAAAACCAGCGTGAGAGATAGAGCTATATGCGAGCATTCTCTTTACATCGTCTTGTACTAATGCCCAGATATTTGCAGCAGTCATTGTTACAACAACTATTATATAGAGAATTATCTCTAACCATACTACACCGCTATGAATCAAGAACTCAAATAATCTCATAGCTACAACAAAAAGCGCTATTTTTGGAACTATAGACATAAATCCAGCTGTTGCAGCAGATGAGCCCTCATAAACATCAGGCGCCCATGTATGAAATGGAACAAGAGATAGTTTAAACCCTATAGCTCCTAAGAGAAAGGTTGTACCAACAAGTACAAAGCCCATATCAGCAAAGCCATTTTCTGTTAACACTGTAGCTATTTGGTTAATCTCTACAGAACCAGTTAGTGCATAAAACACCATTGCACCAAAACTAAAGAAACCAGCTGCTAGTGCTCCCATAGTGAAGTACTTAACCGCCGCTTCAAAAGCCTTATCACGGTTATGCATAGCTATCAATGTGTAAAGTGCAAGAGATGATGTTTCTAATCCTACAAAGATTAAGATTAGATTGTCTGTGGCAACCATAAACTGAAAACCACCAAGCATAAACAAAAAGAGTGCAAAAAATTCAGAGTAAGAAAACTCATGAAATCTACTATGTGTTAGAGCTAACGGGATAAAGAGTAGTGATGCACCAACTATAATAAACTGTGCTAAGATAGCAATACCATCTATTAGCATCACATCAAAGACACCCATTATAGTGCCACTTTCATTAAATATACCAGCTGTTTGTGCAATTGCACCAAGGTCCATTAGCAAGAAAATGATACTTATCATTACATAAAGGGTTTTATCTAAATCACTCTTGAAAATATCAATGATTAAGATTAATAAAGCACCAATGATAGGGATTAACATCGGTGCGAGAGTCATCAAATTTAATGACTCTAGCGAAACATTTACTGGCTCTAACATTAGTTTGCCTCCTTAACTCTAGTAACCCCGTCCATTAGGTTAGGGATTCTCTTTTTTGCTTCTTCGCTAATAGCCTTGTCGTGCATCAGCTGAACAACTGATTTAACTGAGTTGCTAATCGGTTCTAAGAGAGGCTTAGGATAGACACCTAACCAAACTGTGATAAGAACAAGAGGAACAAGAGCTACAAGCTCTCTTTTGTTTACATCTGGGAGATTTCTATTTTCTTCATTTGTAACTTCACCAAAAAACATCTTTTTATAAGCTGCTAACATATAGATAGCGCCAACTATAATAGCTATTCCAGCTAGAAGAGTTAAGATGTGTGATTGTTGATAGAAACCTAAAAGGCTTAAAAACTCTCCAACAAAGTTTATAGTTAGAGGAAGACCAACAGATGCCATAAGCATGATTCCAAAGATGGTAGCATATCGCGGCATTACAGATGCAAGTCCACCAAACTCAGCCATCATCTTAGTGTGTCTTCTATCATATATAACACCAACAAGCAAGAAGAGTGCTCCAGAGACTACACCGTGAGCTATCATCAAAAAGACAGAACCTGTAATACCCTCAACATTTAGTGCAAATGTTCCTAAGATGATAACACCCATGTGCGAGATAGATGAATATGCTACAACTTGCTTGATATCCTCTTGAGCATAAGCTACCATAGCTGTATATATAATCATTATAATAGCAATAATTGCTATAGGAAACATGAAAAATACTGACGCATCTGGAAACATCGGAAGTGAAAGGCGAATAAACGCGTATGTTCCCATCTTTAGCAAAATTGCCGCTAGTATCACAGAACCAATAGTTGGTGCTTGACCGTGAGCGTATGGTAGCCATGTGTGAAATGGAAACATAGGAACTTTGATTGCAAAACCGATGAAAAATGCTGCAAATAACCATAACTGAAATGTCTCAGGAAGTATAAGTCTATACCACTCTAAAAACGCAAAACTCCATGTGCCTGTTGCTTGGTAGTAAAAGTACGCCATAAAAAGCATACCAACTAGCATAATAAGCGAACCTGTAAAAGTGTAGAGGAAAAATTTCACTGAGGCATAAATTCTAAGAGGTCCACCCCATGCACCGATGATATATAACATCGGAACGAGTGAAAGCTCCCAAAAAACATAAAATACAATAGCATCAAGTGCTACAAAAACACCAGCCATTGTCATCTGCAAAAATAGAAGTGAGATTATCATGTTTTTAACATTTTTAGTCTCACCAAGAGATGCTATACCTATCATAGTAAAAAACGAAGCTAGTATTACTATAAAAAGAGAGATGCCATCTACCCCTAGTATATAGTTGATTCCAAAAGAGGGAACAAGTGGAACCATCTCCATAAACTGCATTCCAGACACACTAGAGTCGAATGAAAACCACAATAACAAAGATAGAGCAAACTCTATAAACGCAACGGCAACACCATAAGCTCTTATACTATCTTTTGCAACAGCAAAACCAAATATCGCTGCTATTGCTGGAAAGAAAACCAAAATTGATAATATATTATCTAACATCTATTAAACTCCTAAGCCCGATAAAATCAACATGATTTCATCAGAGTGTCTTGTTGCTAATCCAAAAACAACCGCTAAAGAAAGAAGTGCAACAAGACCTGCTACCATCCACTTTAACATTGTTGAGAGATTACCGCTTTGCATTTCTCTACTGTTTTCGCCAGTTCTATAGATAACATTTGCAATCCCATCAACTGTAGCATCTACTACTTTTTGATCTACATGTCTCCAAAATACATTTGAGAGCTCTCTATAAGGTTTTATCAAATACTCTTCATAAAAGCGTGGAATATAGTACTGGTTGATTAGTAGTTTATAGAAAAAACTCTTCTCCATTGCACTTGTACCATCTGGAACTTTTACACTTTTACTCATATATTTTTTGTATGCAAAAAATATTGCAGCTATAACAAACAGTTGAGTACCAAGCGTTATAATCCAATATGTGAGCGGATGGTGGATATGATATTCGATCGCCGGAAGCAGATTAGTTACCATCTCAAAGTATGAGAGTTTAAATGAACCTGCGATAATAGCTAGCAAAAGAAGAGGACTCATTGCAACAAGCATAAATTTATATGCTTCATGCGGATGAAAACCAAAGAGTTTATATCTCTCCTCTCCATGAAAAATCAAAGCAATAATTCTAAAAGAGTAAAACGCAGTTAGACCTGCAGTTACAAGTAAAACCGTGTATATAATATAGTGCTGTTCAACAAAAGCTGCCTCTAGAATCAAATCTTTTGAGAAAAAGCCTGCAAATGGGTAGATACCTGCCAATGCTACTGATGCCAATGTCATCATTATCATGGTTACCTTCATTTTCTTACCTAAACCACCCATTTTAAATGGATCAAGTTCACTATCCATTGCATGCATAACATTACCTGCACCTAAGAAAAGAAGTGCTTTAAAAAATGCGTGTGCCATTAGGTGAAAGAGTGCTACCCAGTAAGCGCCTAGTCCTGCTGCAACAAACATGTAGCCTAGTTGAGAAAGAGTAGAGTAAGCAATTACACGCTTAATATCTCGATTTACAAGAGCCATGGAAGCCGCAAATATCGCAACAAAAGCACCAAGACTAGCGATAAATAATCCAATATTTGGAATAAGTGCATAGAGCTCATGTGAGCGAATAACTAAGTAAACACCAGCTGTTACCATTGTAGCTGCGTGGATTAGGGCTGAAACTGGAGTAGGTCCCTCCATAGCATCTGCTAACCATGTGTGAAGTGGAAACTGAGCTGATTTACCCATAGCCCCAACAAACAAGAAGATTCCTATCCATACTAATGTAGCATTCTCTAAAGCTGGCATCGCTGCAAAAGCACCATGATATTGAAGTGTTCCTGTGTTCCAGTAGATTAAAAAGATACCAATCAACATACCAAGGTCTGCAATGCGGTTCATTATAAACGCTTCATTAGCAGCCCAAGTAGCACTCTCTTTTTGATACCAAAATCCGATAAGACCCCAAGAACAAAGACCAACACCTTCCCAGCCAATAAAAAGACCAGCAAAGTTATCACTCATAACAAGTACCATCATTGAAAAAACAAATGCTGATAGCCATGAGAAAAATCTGTTAAAGCCCTTATCGTGATCCATATAACCAATAGCATAGACATGCACAACAGTTGAGACTAAAGTAACAACCATCATCATAGTAACACTTATCTGATCAACAATAAACCCAAAAGGAATATATAAATCACCAGCAGCAATCCAAGTCATCATCTCAACATGAACAAACTGCCCACTTGTGATTACAAATACTAAAAGAATTGTACTAGCGACTAGAGAGACACCAAGAAGTAAGCTTGTAACAACACCTGTCACAAGTGTCTTTGGTGATGCACCAAATAGTGCAGCAAACAAAGAGCCCACAAGTGGTGCAAATAGTGCAGTATAGAGTAATAGTTCCATATATCTATCCTTTCATCGTTGACATTAAGTCAAGATCTATTGCATTGTGTCGTTTATGCCAAACTATAAGTAGTCCTAGTCCTACTGCAACCTCAGATGCAGCAATTGCAATAACAAAAAATGCGAACATTTGACCAGTTAAGTCGCCATAAAAATGTGAAATCGCAGCAAAAGAAATATTTACAGAGTTTAGTAAAATCTCAGTTGCGAAAAAGAGCATCAGTAAGTTCTTTCTTCTCATCACACCTACTAATCCAATGGAGAATAAAATAGTAGATAGTACAAGATAGTGATTGAGTCCTATTTCCATCATAGAAGTACCTTTTTATTTTTTTCTTCTCTCATCTCTATAATCTCTCTATCACTCATAAGAGTAAGAGATAAGTCCATCTTTTTACCAGCGAGTACTATTCCTGAAATCATAGCAACTAGCAACATTACTGCGGCAAGCTCAAAAGGAACAAGATACTTAGTAAAGAGAACCATTCCTATCTCTTGAGTATTTCCTGCTCCCTCAGTCATAGGGTAGTAAGCGCTAATATTTTCTCCAATAAGTGGAGCTGAGACTATAACAACTACCAAAATAGCAGCTAATGTAGCAAGTCCAGTAATTAGATACTTGTTGCCTTTTTTCTCTTTTACATCTCTTGTTGTGTCAAAAAACATCATCCCAAAAGCATAAAGAGCCATAACAGCACCAGAGTAAACTACAATCTGCACCGCACCTAAAAAATCAGCTCCCAAAATAAAGAAAAATGCTGATATAAAAATCATTCCTGCTGCTAATGCCGATAGAGCATATAATGCTTGTGATGTTGTAACTGTAATGTAGAACATCGCTATTGTCAAAAAAGAAAACAGATAAAAAGCAATCGCTTCAAACATAATCAAACTCCTTAATATGCTAGAGGTGTTTTTTTAACACGCTCATCTTCATGTGGTGTAATAGCACCAAAACCTTCAAACTCTAGTTGAGTCCCCGCTTTCATTGTCTCTAATGGTGTGAGCATTGTTTTAAAATCTATAAAATGCTCTCTTTGATCAGAGGCATTTTCATACTCTCCACCATGCGTAATTGCAAGCTCAGGACAGACCTCAGCACAATAACCACAATAGATACAACGACCTAGGTTTATAGTATATTCGCTAACCTCTTTACGAGACTCTGCATCTATCTTAGTATCCATTCTGATACAGTTAGAGATGCAGATCTTCTCACAAAGTCCACAACCGATACATCTCTCAGCATCTGATTCCCAAAGTCTCTTCATCTCATGAACAGCGCGATACCTTGGACCTATTGGCATCTTCTCTTCTGGGTAGCTAACTGTGTGGATATCAAACTTTACCATCTCACGCAAAACAACCCAAAGCCCAACAAAAAGCTCAGCTCTAAAGGTTCGCTTTACTACTCGTTTAAATTTACCCCATCCATCAGTTGGATAGTCTTCTATGTCTACTAAGAAATACTCATTTGAGACATTTCTGTTGTTAAATTGTTCCATCACTACCCCCTTACATCAATACTATAGCAGTTACTAAAATGTTTAAAACTGCAATTGGCATTAGCACTTTCCAACATAGCCACATCAATTGATCTGGTCTTACATCAGGCCATGCAGCTCTTGTCCACAAAAAGAAGAAAAAGAAAAATGCCATTTTCCCAAGTAGTCCTAAAGCCCCTAAAAGACTGCCATCACCAAAACCACCCAAAAAAAGAAGAGGAATAACAAAAGACATAAAAAACATATTTGCATACTCGCCTATAAAGAAAAGCCCCCATCTCATACCAGAGTACTCTGTACCAAACCCATCAATAATCTCATGGTCGTTTGCTATAAGGTGAAAAGGTGTTCTTCCAGTCTCAGCAAATGCAGCTATCCAAAAAAGTACAAAGGCAACAGGTTGAGTCCAGATAATCCAGTCACCTATACCCCCAGCTTGATAGTTATTAAAGTCAATAAGTGAGAGTGAACCAACCATCATAATAGGTGCTAAGATAGAAAGTCCAGTTACCACCTCATAAGAGATAAAAACCGCAGCACCCCTTGCAGCTGAGATAAGTGAGAACTTATTTGCAGATGCCATACCGCCTAGAAGTGGACCATAGAGGCCTACCCCCATAACTCCAAGGATATATAATATACCGATGTTTATATCTGCTACTATTGGATGGACTGTGTATCCAAAGATAGTAAATTGTGGCAAAAATGGAATAGCAGCTGCCGCCATAAATGCTGTAGCTGCAGTTATAACAGGAGCTATCTTAAATATAGGAGCTACCACATTTTGTGGAATTACGTCCTCTTTAGTAAATAGTTTTACCCCATCAGCTGCGACTTGAAGCAAACCATAAGGTCCAACGTTCATAGGCCCTAATCGTCTTTGCATAAATGCAAGAACCTTTCTCTCAAAATAAGTCCCAATACCTGCTAGTGCAGAAAAGACAAGTAAAACTACAACAATCTTTATAATTGTCTCTATTAAATATGCTGTTTCCATATATTACACCCTTTCAATCGAAGCTTTATTAAAACGGTAACCGTTAAAAAGTGCCTCTGAATTTATTTTAGTATCAAATGTTGGTAGGACTGCTATATCCCCAGCGATTTTATTATCACTTACGATATTTACAATAATTTCACCATTAGAGTTTTTCACACGAACACTCTGTCCCTCTTTTAACTCTGAGTTAGCTAAAAACTCTTCGCTAAGGTACAAACCAGATACTTCATCAAGATTTGTAGTCTTATGTGTAAACTCTGTAAATTGTCTTACAGGGTTTGCAAGATAGATAATCATCTCAGCATCTCTTAGCAGCTTTTCATCACTAAAAGGCTCCACATTTTGGTTTGTACTTTTTTTAACTTTTATATCCTCAAGTAGATAACCTCTATGCTCACTTCCATCATTTTCATAATGATTTGGTAAGTCATCAAAGTTTACACTTTTAAACCCTGCTTTTGCAGCAAGAGATGGCGTATAGTCTATCGTTTGCTCTGACACTAACCCTAACTCATTTGCTATATCATTTAGTTCGTAGCCATGATAAGGTAGTGCTGCATTTGTTGGGTTTACTCTCTTGTTTATAGAAGTTAGAGTCCCCTCTTGTTGGTTCATCGCAGGCATATCTAAATCACCATCACCTAAAGCAGATATGGTAAAGTCAGCTTTTGTGTTATACCCAACTGTAAATGAGCCTCTCTCATCATCAAGATCACATATAAGAGCAACACCTAAAGAGTTAGTTAGTGGTGGAATTATAGTTAGTTTAATATCGCTACACTTCTCAACAAGACCCACTAATCTTGCTATGTTTTTAGAGTTTGGATGATTGTACATATCCTCTCCAACTATCATAGCAAAGCTATCTTTTTTGTTAAGGTTTTTCTCTAAAGTTTCCATAAAACTATCATCAAGTCCTAAGATTTCTAAAAGAGCGTTATCATCAACTTCTACCTCTTTAGATACTTTTTTAGGTACCATCTTTTTCTTCTCTACCTCGACCTCTTCTTCTACGCCACTCTCTTCATTTAGTTTCATCTCTTTTACTATCTCAACTACTTCTTCTTTTATAGTCTCTTCTACAGTTATCATCTTTTTAGAGTGAAAACCAGCTAAGTACTCAAGCACTTTTGCAGGAAGTTTTTCTTTGTCTGCAAATAGATCTAAGATAAGATAGAGCGCTACTTCTTCTTGAAGCGGAGCGTGCTGGACTGTCATGATGCTTTTGCCTAGTCCCTCTATAATAGGGTCTTTTACAGGATGAAAGTAAAGTCCTGCACCTTTGTTTACAGTCATTGAGTTGTTAAGAGCGTATCTAGCATTTGGATTATCACTCTTAAGTGCTGCTCCAATTGAGATAACAAAATTACAGTTGTGAGTAAGTTTTAAATCTCCGCTATAAAGTATGCTTCCACTTATCTCACTATAGTTTTTCAAAAAAGTAGCAAATGATTTTGCTTCTTTGTTGATGAGTTTGTAACCATACTTCTCTTTTAGACTTTGCAGAATAAAAGCCTCTTCATTTGTGATGGTAGAAGTAAACTCTATAGTATCAGCCTTCTTAAACGCCTCTATAGCAGATGCAAAAGCTTTTTCATCTTTAGATGCAACTCTATTTTCATAGTCAAAGCCATATCTACCAGCTCCACAAAGTGAGACATAGTTCCACTCATTCATAACTCTGTAGATTTTTCTTGTATCGTCTGAAACACTTGTATGTTTTACATCGTAGTAGATTTGACACCCTGCAGAACAGTGTCCACAAGTAGCAGGAATTTGAGTTAACTCCCATGCATTTGATTTGTACATAAAGTGAGTATCTACAAGTGCCCCAACAGGACAAACCGCTGCACACTCTCCACAACTTGTACAATCAAGAACGTCAGTCCCATTTGTAAGTCCAATAAGAGATTTGTTTAGTTTGTTCCACATTGAGTAAGCATCTTTTGGCATACTCTCTTTATACCCAGCTTCTAGTGCATCTCCGCCGCGAGGAATCGTCTTTAGAGAGTTATCACCTATCATATCTTTACATACAGTTACACATCTCTCACAAACTATACAAAGACCTGGATCGTAGTGGATATGTCCCCAATCATGAGAACTTCTATCCACATCCTTTACTGCATAGCTTTGAGAATCAACTCCCATCTCTAGAGTATAATTTTGTAGTTCGCATTCGCCTGACTGATCACACACACCGCATTGAAGTGGATGATTTACATCATAAACTTCCATAATTGCACGATGTTCTTTAGCAATTGTTTCTGTCTTTGTTGTAATGTTCATGCCATCTTTGCTTTTTGCATTACAAGCATAAACTTGTTTGCCATCGGCTTCAACAAGGCAGATGCGACACGCTAGCGTCGGACTACATCTTGTTAAGTAGCAGATAGCTGGGATAAAGATATCATTAGCACGAGCAGCATTTAAAATATACTCGCCCTCCTGTGTCTCTATCTCTTTACCATCTATATTTATAGTAATTTTACTCATTATACTACTCTCACTATTTTGGTTTTTTCAAATCTATATCTACTTGCATCAAGAGCATCATCAAAAGTAGGATTTAGTGCAATTGTGCCCTTTAACTCGCTATCGAGTTTAAACTCTCTTTGCAAGACTCTAGAGTTAAAAGTCATCTCTATTTTATCTCCATCAGAGATTTTTGCAGCTGCAGCAAACTGAGCTGAACCTCTTAGTGTTATATCCCTCTCAAGCTGCTTTGTCTTGTTTGTGTATGCGTTAAACTGTAAAACTGGATTTGAATGATATATAATTGTACCATTGAATTCTGGTAAATCTTCTATCTCTTCTAGCTCTGCCTTAGACTCACACACTACCTCATCAAGTATATAACCTCTGTTGTCATCTCCATATTTTGATAAAAAGTTTTCTAGTTTATCAAACTCTACTCTTTTAAACCCAGCGTCTATATTTAACTCTTGTGTATAATCAACTGTATTTCTAGCCGCTATTCCGCAAACAGATGCCAAATCATTTAGAGTGTATCCCTCATAAGTGAGTGCAACATTTGTAGGTAGGACTCTGTTATCAATACTTACAAAAGTTCCTTCTTGCTGGTTTAGTGCTCCCACATAAAAGTCTGCCTCTCCAACTGAAGAGATAGTAAAATCTCCCTTTGCGTTATAGCCTACAACTGAGTCTATATTTTCATCAATATCTAGTTCACAAATCAGAGAAACACCAAGAGTATTTACATCATTTGGGATAACAACTAGAGAAAATGTACTATATTTTTCTATCATAGCTGCAAGTTTTGCTATGTTTTTTGAACGCTTATGCGAGATTATATCATCTCCAATAATTAAAACACGATTTTGTGCTCTACTAAATGACTTCATCATAAACTCACACTCTTCTTCACCAATGTTACTCTCAGCACCCAAATAACCAAGATCTAGATCATCAAAATATGCTCTTTCACTCTCACTCATATCTGCATCTGCGAGTATTGCATTTGCTAAAAGAGCCATAACACCCTCTTCAGTTCCAACTTCATACTTCATAAGCTGAGTGATAGTGTTTTGCATAAGTGCATCTTCTATAGGATGAGCATAAACTATCTTTGCACCATTATGTTTTGCTGCAGTTGTTAGTGCGTATCTAACAGCTGGATTATCAGTTGCTACTTTGCTTCCTATGATGATGGCAGCATCTGCTTGTTTTATAGCATCTAATGAGCCGCTATAGTGAAGTTTTGAGCTAATTGAACTATAGGCATTCATAAACTCTTTGTATCTTCTAGCATCTTCATTAAAGAGCTTTAGCCCTAGTTTTTGTTTTAAAAGATTTAAGATATGAGCTTCTTCATTTGTTATCATAGATGAGAAGCGTATAGCTTTAGCGCCCATAAGAGCCTCTTTTGCTCTTAAAAATGCTGCCTCATCACTAACATTTTTATTATCAAAATCAAAACCAAATCTTCCTGCACCACAAAGTGAGGTATATTCAAAATTATTTTTTACTCTATAGATAGAATCATCTCCATTGATTGATGTGTGTCTTGTCTCATATTCTAGTGGACAGCCTCCAGAACAGTGTGCGCAAGTAGATGGAATTTGGCTTAATTCCCAAGCATTTGCACTATACTTGAAGTTAGTGCTAACTAATGCTCCAACAGGGCAAACTGCTATGCACTCTCCACAAAAAGTACAATCAAGAACCTCAGAATTTTTAGGGATTATAACCGAACTATAGCCGCCAAATTTGACTTCTATAGCATCATCTCCAATTACTTCATTACAGACATGAACGCACTTTTCACATAAAATACATAGAGATGCCTCATAACCAATAAGTCCCCAATCTTTTGTTTGGCGGAATTGGTCACGAGCTGAGAAGCTTTGTCTGCTTACATTAAATTCTAGTGTTTTATTTTGCAAGTCACACTCACCTGACTTATCACAAACTCCACACTCTAGCGGATGATTTACATCGTAGAGCTTCATAATATTTGTTCTTTCTTGCTCTAAGGCTGGGGTGTTTGTTGTTATCTCAATGCCCTCAGTCGGAGGAGTGTTACATGAGAGAACAAAGCCATCAACTCCTAGAGCCTCAACCACACACATACGGCAAGATGCACACGGCGTAGTTTTAGAGATATAACACATAGTTGGGATGTAGATATCATTTTTGCGAGCTACATTTAAAATAGTCTCGCCTCTCTTTGCTTCTACAGAGATACCGTCAATTTTAAAGTTAATCAAATTACTCATATATCCCTCCACTTAAGTTGCTATCATTGCTATGTAGTAGCAACGCATACAGCGATCAGCTTCATCCATCGCTTCTTCTTGAGTAAATCCAAGATTTACCTCTTTGTTGTTCGTTATACGAACATCAACTGCTAATTTTTGACTATTTTGTCTTGGAAGACCTGGAAGCCAACCCGTGACTTTCTCTTTTTTATCATAGACTCTGAGTTTGCGAAGATGATCTTCCATAATCTCATCATCACTTAGCGTAATCTCTCCAGTTTGCAAATACCTAGTCATTACAGATGCAGCTCGTTTTGCTTGACCTACTGCATTTACAATAGTCATAGGTCCATACTCACAATCCCCAGATGCAAAGATACCTTTTTTTGAGGTCATATAGTCTTTACCGTTAGTCTTGATAGTCCCCCATGAAGTCATCTCAAGCTCCCACTCTTTTGGAAGAAGCTCTAAGTCAGCCGATTGAGAAACTGCTGGGATAATATAATCAGTCTCAATGCTATAAGATGCACCCTCAACTTTTAGTAACTGAGCGCGGCCTCCATCTGGGTCTGGAACTAACTCAAACTTATCTATAAGAAGTGATTTTAAAACATTGTCTTCATCAACCATAGTATTTACCGCAGAGTGAAATAAAAACTCAACACCCTCTTCTACTGCTTCATGGTACTCTTCATAAGTAGTATTTTTTATGATTGTTTCCTCATCACGGCGATAAATCATATATACTTTTTTAGCATTAGCGCGAATAGCACAGCGAACAACGTCCATAGATGTAAATCCACCACCTACACAAACAACTGTTTTACCGCTTAAATCAACTTTTTTGCCTATCTCATACTTATCCCAAAGGTTAATCTGATCAAGCATCTCGATTGCTGACCAGTAACCCTCTATCTCTGGTCTCTCGTTATCACAACGGATCTCTTTTGATATTCTAGTTCCTGTTGCAACCATAACAGCATCGTACTCTTTCTCAAAGCGTCTCATATCATCAGCGTTAATTTTACTATTAGTTATGAAGTTAACGCCCATATCTCTAACACACTCAATGTCTTGATTGTACTTATCAATTGGCATCCTATACTCTGGAACACCAACTGCAACCTCTCCACCTAAAACAGGAAGTTCTTCGTAAACATCAATCTCAACACCCTCAGCTGCAAGATAGTAAGCATTTGTAAGCCCAGCAGGACCAGCTCCAATAACTGCTACTCTTTTGCCATTTTTAGGCTTTTTCTCTATTGAATGAAAAAAGCCAAAACCATGATCTGTCTCATAATCAGCGCCAAGACGCTTTAGCTCCATAATGGAGATAGGCTCATCAAGGTTTGTTCTTCTACAAGCATCTTCACATGGATGAGGACAAACACGACCACAAACGTGTGCTAGTGGCATAGTCTGCCTTGTAGCCTTAAGTGAATCATCAAATCTTAAATCTCTAACGCCCTCTATATAAGCTGGGATATCAACATGAGATGGGCACATATCAGTACATGGTGCAGTTATTTTTGCAATATAACTAACATCTTCATTGTAGTGCTTTGATGGCTTTTGGTTATTTATACAATCCATAAAAACATCTTCAAAGTGAGTCATTAAATCAATAATAGGATTTGGAACAGTTTTTCCAATCTCACATTTTGAAGTGATTTGCATACTCTTGCCTATCTCTTTTAAGTGATCCATATCGCTGATGGAACCCTCTCCACGAGCAATTTTATCTAACTGATCGTAGAGAATTCTGCCACCCCATCTACCAGGTGCACATCTTCCACAAGCTTCAGAATATACTTGATATTGTGCAGCATACTCCATGCACAAGCGGATAACATCAACGTCTGCATTAAAAAGAGAGACTCCATCCCAACCTATAAAAGCTTTAGACTCACGATGATCATCATAAGTCGCAGGCAGGTTATAAGCCGACTCTTCCCACTCTTCTTGTGGTTTGCCGACATTATTTACCAGTTCACCATTCCAAGTGGAAAAATATACTTTACTCAAAATAAATCCCTAAACTTTTTTAGCTACGATAGTCCAATCGACTTCGTTAAACTTTAAAGAGTTCATCAACTCATATCCACTTTTCTTTACCAAATCTGCTGATTTTTGAATAGGTGAGAAATCACCTATCTCAAATAAAAAGATTGCAACTTCTCCTGCACCATGAGTAGCTAAAATCTCTTCCATTCTAGGCTCAAAATCTGACTTTAAGTGTCTTAAATCATATCTTTTCATTAATCATATCCTTACTAATGAATTGCTCTCGCACTCCAAGTTTTGCATCAGTTGTAGCTTCGCCTAAAAAAGCAAAGCTATCTGCTTTTCTTAAGCTAATCATCTGTCAACCTCACCAAATACAATGTTCGTTGTTCCAATAATAGAGACAACATCTGGAATATAGTGACCTGGAAGCAGGTCTGTTAAAATCCCTGCGTGCCAAAAAGATGGAGCACGAACTTTTAGTCTGTATGGATATGGACCACCTTGAGAGTTTATGAAAAAGCCAAGCTCACCTTTAGGTGATTCAGTCGCTACATAAACCTCTCCAACTGGAGGTCTCATACCTTGAGTCACAAGCACAAAGTGTTGCATCAAAGAGTAGTTTTGAGTCATGATATCTAGCTTTGGAGCTGAGACATACTTTGGAGCGTGAGCCATAAGCTCAGTTTGTCCATCTTTTACACACTTTTCATACATATCTATGGTTTGATAAAGTATCTTTGCAGACTCTCTCATCTCTTCCATAAAGATGCGATATCTTGCAAAGTTATCGCCTTTATCAGAGTAAGGAACATTAAATTCTACTTCATCATAAAGCTCATAAGGCTCTTCTTTACGAATATCCCAAGCTACACCTGAAGCTCTAAGCATTGGTCCTGTACATCCCCATGAAAGCGCCATCTCAGTAGAAATCGTACCAACTTCTTCCATTCTCATAAGCCAGATGCGGTTAGTATCTAGTAAGTCTTCATAAGTTTTGATGTTCTCTGGTAACTTATCTAAAAATGATTTTAGTTGAGAGATAAAACTATCTTGAATATCTAATGGAACTCCACCTATACGAATAGCAGCGTGAGTAAGTCTAGCTCCACAATAACCCTCGATGATATCCATCAAATACTCTCTTTCTCTAAACGCATATAGAAAAACAGTCATTGCACCAATATCTAGTGCAGTAGTTGCTAACCAGAAGATGTGAGACATAAGACGATTTATCTCTAAAAGCATCATACGTATAACTTTCGCACGACGAGGAACTTCTAAACCTATAAGCTTCTCAACTGTCAGAGCAAAACCGTAGTTGTTTGAAGATGATGCGATGTAGTCCATACGGTCAGTAGTTGGCATAAACTCATTGTAAATCATGTTCTCAGCCATCTTCTCCATTCCACGATGAAGATAACCAATATCTGGATGCGCTTTTGTAATCATCTCTTGTTGAAGATGAAGCATCAAACGCAACTGTCCGTGAGCTGATGGATGCTGTGGGCCGAAATTTAAGATAAGCTCATTATCTTCTCTATCAAAAGTGATGTTCTCAAAAAACGGGGTTAATCTATTTTTTATTTGTGCCATATCTCTACCTATCTTTGAGGATCATCAATAACAACTGATGACTTTCTATCAAATTTTTTAATCAAAAACACTCCACCTTCTTCTTGGTAGGATTCTTGTACTTTAGGCTCATCGCCTGTAATTTTAGTTCCCTTAGGTACTTCATGACCTAAAAGTGAAAAACGCTCCGAATCGTAACGGTCAACTCTTGCAGTATCACGAATTTCAGGGCCTATAATATCTCTTGCTTCTTTACCAAAAATCTTATCTACTTCATACCATGCAGCAAACTCATCACCTTGCAATGGATAAGTCTTTAGCAGAGGATGTCCTTGCCAATCATAAGGCATAAGGATTCTCTTCATAAAAGGATGCCCATTTGCTTCTATGCCAAACATATCAAACATCTCTCTCTCAGACCAATCAGCCGAGCGAAAAAGTTTCTCAACTGAGTTTACAGCTTGACCTTTTTTTATAAAAATTTTGATGCGGATTCTTCTTCTTTTTGCCATACTTAGCATCTGATAAAAAACCTCAAACCCACCACGATCCGCAATCCAGTCAATGGCGCTCATCTCTGAGAGTTGAGAGTAAGCTCTCTCATTTTTTAGCATCTCTAAAACTTTAAAATTGTCTTGTGGATTTATATAAACGACTAATTGTCCAACTTGGATATAAGCATCTAGTACTTCAAATCTCTCTTTTATAGCATCTAAGTCTGCGCTAAAGAGTTCATCACTCTCTGGGCTACTTTTAGGAACTTGGGGAGATTTGTAAAATCTATCTGTATAGTATGGTTTTTTCTGTACATCATCTTTAGGTTTATAAGCTCTCATTACATTAACCTTTTTGCTTTTTGTGCTCTTGAAGCGTGATTTGCACGGATTTTCTTCTGTAGAAGCATTACGCCATATTGAAGTGTCTCAGGACGTGGTGCACAGCCTGGGAGATATAAATCTACGGGAATGATTCTATCTACACCTTGAACAGTTGCATAAGTGTTAAACATACCGCCAGTATTTGCACATGAACCCATAGATATAACCCATCTAGGCTCAGTCATCTGATCGTAGAGTCTTTTTATAAACTCTGCGTGTTTTTTTGTAAGTGTTCCTGCTACTATCATAACATCTGATTGGCGAGGAGATGCACGAAAGATAGTTCCAAAACGGTCAAAGTCATATCTTGAAGCACCAGATGCCATCATCTCAATTCCACAACAAGCAAGACCGTAAGTAAGTGCCCAAAGCGAATTTGAGCGACCCCAGTTAACTATTTTATCTATACTTGTAAGTGCTACTGGCAAGCCAGCATTTTGTGTATAATTTACTTTATGTTGTGCCATTCAAGCGCTCCTTTTTTCCATGCGTATATAAAACCGATAGTCAACAATAGTATAAACATTAACATCTCAGCAAAACCAAACCAACCTAGTAGTTTAAAATCTACTGCCCATGGAAACATAAAAATAATCTCAACATCAAAGAGTAAAAAAAGAAGTGCAAATAGATAAAACTGTGGCGAAATTCTATTTGGCTGTTTAGTTACCTCTGGTCCACACTCGTAAACCGAGAGTTTGATTTTTTCACTATCCTTAGCTGCTAATGCACGACTCGCTAAACGAGCTATTACCGTTGTAGTTTTAAACGCACCAAATGTTATAACAAATAGTACAAATACACCAAAATACGGATTTGAAGTCACTATATGCTCCATACAACCTACCTTTAAATAATTTTTTTCTTGTTTACTCGCAAGAGGGGCAAGAAAAAACAGTTAGTGCACTATATCAAAAAGAGTATTAAATATAATATACAAAAAGTAGAAGAATTTTAAAATGTCACCAAATGATACATCTTTATTTGCAGTTTGTAACATAGGTGTAAAATTGTAACACCGAGAGTTTTTATAGGTGCAAAGGTGCTGAAAACCTGCTTAAAAGAGAGATTAAGTTTTATATGAATAATTATAAGAATGTGTAATATAGAGACGTTATACATTTTTCATAAAAAAAATTAATCCAACGTTTAGGGATAGCAAACTACTAAAAAAAGACCGAACAAATGAAGTTAAATATTGGTAAAAGAAGATATATTTGTTTACTAACAAACTAAATAAATGGGAAAAAGAGGTATAGCTATAAATCTATAAAAGACTTATAGCTACAAAAAGTTTAGTACGAGCGGATACGGATGTGACAAGAGGTGCATTGTCTAATTATCTGCGTGTAATCTTCAAGTGCATCATCTAAGTTGTTTGCATCTATGGATACAACTAAATCATCTGCATACATCTCTATCATCTTTGCTCTTTTGTTAGCAAACTTATCTGCTTCTTTTTTATCATCTGGAAGATATTTAGATGCATCTGCAGACTCTAAGATGGTTAACTTTGCCTTTAATTTTTTTACGCCCTCTTTCATCATCTGCGGTTTTGAGTAGAAGCCGCCTTTTTGTATCAACTCAACAGCCAAGAGCATCTCACGCATATCTGAAGAGAGTTGCGCCTTTTCCTTAGCATTGGCCAACAAAGATGAACTAAGCAACAGAGCCATAGCTGTAGTAATTATAATCTTTTTCATATTATGTCCTTAATATTGAATTATTTCTTTAGTGTACTGTGTCAGCTCAACCATAGTAGCGCTCTTAGTTACTTTTTTCTTTGCTTGCCTTGCATTTCCATAATATTTTTTAAACTCAGGTTTATAAGCTTTAAAGTATTCATGAAATTTATCCCCACCAAGGACACCAACTGCATAGATAGTGTCATCATCTGCTATCTCTAAAACAACTGCTGCTAGTGGCGCTGAAGCTGGGCCAGAGATGTTTTTACATCCCTCTTTAGCCTCAAAACTAGAGAGATGCGATGAACAAACCACAACACCACCATGATCACATGCCATAGTCTTTTTGTCTTTTTGAACATATTGTAAGAAACTATCATCAGGAGTTGGATGCGCTAACTGATGTGAACATATCGCACTATAAGCTACAACAGTCCTGTCTTTACCTACCCCACCCTTCCAGATATACTCTTCACCATCATCAGATTTTAATCTTACATCTTTTGCAGTACTATCTTCTAAGTCTAGAAGCATCGTAGGCGTTCCAATATATGGATACTGAAAGATATAGTTTGTCTCCTTTTTAAGATCAGCAAGTTTTATAGCTACACCATCCGCATTTAAAAGTTGCACCCTTTCATATGACTCATATAATCCATTACTAGCATATAATCTACCAGATATAGTTGATGGTGAAATGGCTACTAATGCACCTGTGGCACCCACTACTCGTAAAAAATTTCTTCTATCCATATTGTCTATCTTCCTTTTTATATATGTAAGTTATTTATTAAGACCCTCTCTTAAAAAAAGAGAAGGGGCTTTAAAATGACTTATGCGAATAGATCTCTCATAATCCCGCCGTACCAGTCACGAGTAGCTTTTGCAGTAGCACCTGAGCGGTATTTACCACTTGGAGAAACAGGCACTGTAGCTGCACTTACAATCATGTTTTTTTCTTGACTAAAGCTAAAATCATGAATAACCATAATAGCTTCTTCTGGATTTTCACCAACCATAGAGTAACAAACATTTCCAGCTTTAATAGTTGTAGTTTTAACTGGAAGCTCAAAAGCTTTTTTATGTAGTCTATTTGCAATCTCTAGAGCACATTGTTTACCAGTCCAGTTAGCAGTTTGCCCACTTGGAGGAACAGCGTGGGCTATAACATCACCAACAGCATAAACATCTTTATCTGTTTTTGTTTGGAATGAACATCCGTTCATAACAACTTTTTTAAAGCTATCTGTAGTAGTCTCAACTCCACTCATCTCTATAACTGGGTTAGACATATTGTTAGGGATTAGGTTTAAAACTGAGTACTTAAGAGTCTTAACTACATACCCTTTATCTTCCATATCATCTTTTAGATGGTATGTTACAGTTTTTGAAACTGGATCAACATCTTGGATAGTTGCAAAGTCAACATGCTCGACTATATCTGCATATAAATCTTTCCATGTTTCTTTAAATGCAGCACCTTTAGATACAGAGTTTGTAGCATTTAGCATAATGACTTTGCCAGGAATTCCCTCTTTTTTCATGTAAGATGCAATCATTGTAGCACGCTCAAATGGAGCAGGTGGACAACGGAATTTTCCAGCTGGGATAGTGATAACAACATTACCATCTTCCATATCAACAAGCTGTCTTTCTAAAATAACATGCTCTTTTCCTGGGATAAGTGCACCTGGAGCTATACGAGAAATATGATTGATTTTTTCATCATCCCAAGTTGGAAATTGACCTTTGTAATCATATCCGATACCCGGAGACATAACTAAAATCTCATACTCAACTATACCTTTAGTTGTATGAATCTGCTTAGCAGCTCTATCAATAGCAGTTACTTCTGCATGAAGTAAACCATAACCATTAGCCTCAACTGGCTGAGCATAATCATGAACTAATGTTCCAAGATTAACGCCCTCTAGCTTGCCTAGGTAAGTATTAGAAAATGGACAAGACATAAAAGTTTCATTTTTCTCAATAACTAAAACATCAAAACTAGCATCTTTTTTCTTTAACTCTTTAGCAACAGTTAAGCCGCCAAAACCACCACCGATAATTACTACCTTGTGTTTACATACTTTTTTACCTGCTTTTGAAGCTGATGCTGGTTTAGCACCCTCATTACAGCCTGTAACTGTAGCCATTGTTGCAGCGGCTGCAACACTTAGTGCACCAAGTTTTAGTGCTTCGCGACGATTCATTTTCATTAATTCTCCTTGGGTGATATAAGAAATCCAAATCTTTAGGATAAAGACAATACTATAGGCTTTATAGTTATTAGAAACTTAAAGTAAAAAAATAATATAAGTAATTTTAATTTTAATTTGCTGATAAGTATAAGTTCAGATTATTTTTTATGATTTAAAATCAAAAATTTTTTTATTGTTAAACTATAGAAGTGCCTATTTAGCGGATTTTAACGATATGAAGTATAAATAGATAGTGTATATATATTATGTTTAGTGATATACTAAGGGGTTATAATATTTTTGTCAGTTTATGACAAAATGTGTATATTTGTAACATAAAAAGACCAAGGCATAGTATAAAACTAACTCCTAGCAAATAAATATACAGCTTTTATAATTTTTGATACTAGATCAAGATTGTAAGGTCTTTCTCAAATAGTGGGGTATATAAGTTCCTAGCATCTTAACAGTGTTTGCAAAGTAGGCTAGCTCTTCGAGTGCAAGTTTTACATTTGCCTCATCTGGATGCCCATCTATATCTATATGAAATTGAGAGAGCGTTAGCGTTCCACTTCCAGAGTAACTCTCTATCTTGATGATATTTACACCGTTTGTCGCAAAACCACCGAGAACCTTGTAGAGTGCTGCTGGTATGTTTCTTACTTCAAAGAGGATAGAGGTAATGTAGTTTTGATGTTTTTCAAATATAGGTACTATATACTCCTTACAAAGCACAAGAAAGCGAGTAGTATTGTTTTTTATATCTTGAAACCCTTCTTCTAAAATCTCTAAGTCATAAATCTCTGCAGCAAGGCTTGATGCTATAGCAGAGTGAGTTTTGTCTTGCATCTCTATAAGCTCCTCTGCTGAGCCTGCTGTATCAAACTTTGCCCTAGCCTCAAGGCTGTACTTCTCTATATGAGCTTTACACTGAGCGAGTGCCTGAGGATGCGAAGATACACTTTTTAAATCTTCTATCTTTGAGCCTGGGAGTGCTAAAAGACAGTGATTTACTGGCTGATAATACTCATCTATAATGTAGAGTTTCATCTTTGGTATGAGTCTATATATCTCTTCAACTCTGCCTGCTGTTGAGTTCTCCATTGGAATCATCGCAACGTCAACTTTAGTATTTTCAACAAGGAGCATAGTTTCATCAAATGATTTGCACGCGATAGCTTCATAATTTGGATATTTATTATAACAAGCTAGGTGAGAGTAAGCACCTTTTACACCTTGGTAAGCGACTCTTTTTTTCATCTTAATATCTTTTGCCTGTGCACTCTATAAAATCTCTCTGGCTCAACTCTTCGACTAAGCTTTTGAAGTTTTTTATAGAAAATAGTCTTAACTCATCACTTTTTAGATTTTTAAGCTCATTAGAGAAACCATTTTTTGAAATGATAACATTTATGTCAGCAGAAAGCTCAGCCTTGTCGCACTGCTCTTTTAGTTTTCTTAGTTCAGTCTTTTTTGCTTTAGTGTTAGAGTTTTTACAGATGCCAGCCACAATCTTTCCAGATTTTGTTTTTGCAAGTATCTCTATCTCAGTATTTCTATCCCAGTAGCTTCCTATCTCTACAATTGGATCTTCTTTAAAACTCTTTTTCATAACTTCCATCGCTAGTTTTATAAAGATAAGTTCAAAAAACTCTTGTTGGCGATTAGCAAAGTTCTCTTTTGACTCTTTAAAGTCTGCTTCTTTTATACTCTTATAATATGGTGAGATAAAAGCAAACCAAAAGCGTATAAAAGGTGTGGTGAAATTTAGTTTTTCATCTATCTTATCATCCGCATTTGGCGGTGACTCTAGCGAATATTCAGCTTCAAGCATACCACGCTCAAAAAGATTCTCCAAAGCATATTCACCGTCAGATCTTGAGATGCGAGCTTTTTTTAAAGCTGAGTGAGTTCTACGGTCTCCCATAGCGATGCCACTTAGAAGCAGATGAGAATGTTTATCACTCTGCGTAACCTTTGTTATGTCACCGTGAATATACTTATAGTTTTTTAAAACCTTACTCTCTATAAGCTCTTCTAGTGGCACATCCATATCAACACTCCAGCTCATCCCGCCAAAGACACAAAAGTACTTTATAGCTTGTTCCATATCTTTAGGATTGTTTTGAAAGTAAAAAGAGCGAAATTGTTTTAAGAGTGATGGATGCTTTGCCATGAGAGAAGCCTTTAGTTTTGTTTTTGAAATTATACTTGAATTATAATTTAATTACCTCTCTATAAAAGATTCATCAAGCGTTTTAATAATGGGCTTGCTCAAATAGTGCATCACTGTTCTCTTGCCTGTTATAATATCAATTTGTGCTCCCATCCCAGGTGCTATCTTAATTTGCTCTGCATTTTTGGCTACAAGACTACTCTTTTGAAGTGTTATTTGGACTTTAAAGTGATACTCTTCACCCTTACTTGTCTCTTCTATGATTGTATCTGGGCTAATGTAGCTTACCTCTGCATCAAACATTCCATAGATGCTAAAGTCATAAGTGTCAAGCTTCACATATGCCCTTTGTCCAACTTTAACATAAGAGATATCTATAGGACTTAGTTTTGCCTCTATAATGAGTTTGTCATCCATGGGAACTAGCTCCAAGATAACATCTCCTGGTCGCACTTTTGCTCCTAGAGTTGTAATTAAGATATTTTTTACAATTGCATTCATTTGAGAGTAAATTTCTGAGCGCTGCAGAGTTACTGCCTTTTCTGCTAGGAGTTGTTCATTTATAGATAGCTCTTCTTCTGCTTTTGTCATCTCTTCTTGTGCAGTTTGGAAATACCTATTTTTACTATTTAAAATCTTTCCAACAAGCTCAGATATCTCTTTTTCTATATTGATAAGTTTCATTCTCCCTATGTCGCCAGATTTTAGCAGGGGCTGATTTAGTCGTAACTCTTCTCTTTTTAAATTGAGTGAATTTTGAAATGAAATTATCTCATCATTGATGGCTTTTTGTCTTAGACTAAAGAGCTTTTTTTGAGTATCAATAAACTCAATATACTCCTGTGATACAAAATCTTCTGGATAGTTTAGTGCTTTTGCATAGACCTCAGCATTGAGTCTAAAGAGTTTGACTCTAAGTGATGCTATTTTGGATTGGATTGCATCTAGGGCTGCTTTGTTTTGCTCTTTTTCTAGTGTTACTAAAAGGTCTCCGCTTTGTACAATCTCTCCCTCTTTTACTCTGATATCTTTTATAACTCCATCGATTGCTGATTGTATTTTTTGTGTTTTTTGAGAGGCTATTACATTGCCTTTTGTAGTACTTTTTTGGTCTATATAGGTGTAGTTGGCCCAGACTAAAAAGGGTATGATGACAATTAACAAAGAGCCAAAAATAAGAATAAGAGGATTTAGTCTAACTAAGTAAGGCAGTTTTGCTTGGTTCATTGTGTCACCTTTTGTTGCTTGAGCGCATTTTGTTGTAGAGCTTGAAGTACATTTTCTTTTGTATCATCCATAGCTATTGTGTGTGAAGTTAGCACTATGATTCTATCTACTAAGCTAAGTAGCGCAGGTTTATGAGTCACTATCACCATAGTTTGTTTCTCTTTTATAGTATGTTTTAGCACTTGTATAAGATGGCGTTCTGTTTTTTCATCCATACTCGCTGTTGGCTCATCAAGAAGTAAAATATTGTTTGAAGCAATCAGCATACGAGTAAGAGCGATAAGCTGTTTTTGTCCACCAGAGACGCTCTCGCCTCCCTCAGGGATAATAGTGTCAAGTCCTTGTGGCAGTGCACTAATCAACAAAATAAGTCCTGTGAGTTTTGAGACCTCAATAATTGTCTCATCTGTAATTCCAACTATTGCAAAAGATAGGTTATCTCTTAGAGTTCCGCTAAAGAGCTTGTTTTCTTGTGATAAGTAGCCTATTTCACTACTTAGGATATCTCTTGAGATATGATTGACATCAAGATTATCTAAAAAAACTCTTCCGCTTTTAGGTTTATACAAGCCGCTTAGAAGTTTAAGCAGAGTGGATTTTCCGCTTCCTATTTCACCTACAATGGCTACTTTTTCACCCTCTTTGATGATGAGTTTGTCAATATTTAAGATGCTGTTATTTTCATAATACTCAAATGAAATACCCTCCGCTCTTATCTCATGTGAGTGAAGTTTATGAGTTATTGGTCGCTCCACTCCTTGATTGTCTTGTGCTAGTTTGTAGAGATTGTTTAAATCTTCTAAAGATATTTTTGCCCTTCCCCACTGTACAAAAAGGTTTGGAAGTTGTGCTATTGGTGCAAAAACTTTGTTTGATAGAATCGTTATAGCTATGAGTGAACCCATGGTAATATCTGCAGATGTAGTGATAAGATATGCTCCTGTTGCTACTATTGCTACATAACTTATCTGCTGTGAAAAAGTGGCTAAGTAGCTAGATATATCTGTATAGTGTTTGATTCTTATCTCATCATCAACTGCATTTTCACTCAAAGCATTCCATTTTGAGAGTAAGCTCCATTTTGCACCACTCACTTTTATCTTTTGAGCACTCTCTATACTCTCTACTAAAAGTCCTAGTTTTTTGTGTGATGCCATAGAAGACTCTTTTGTAAGTTTTGTGATTTTGCCTTTAAACATTACTCCTAAAAAGAGAGAGAGTGCTAAAAATGCCAATATTACTAAACCTATTTTAAAGCCGCCTATCAAAACAATCACGCCAAAAAATAAAAACAAAAATGGAAAATCTATAAAGAGATAGACACTAGCGGTTGTGATAAAAGTTCGTATAGAGCTATAACTTTGAAGTTGCCCTGAGATATTTCCTATGCTTTTTGGTAAGTTATCAGCCCTTATGTTTAAAAATCTCTCAAAAATATTGTGAGAATACTCCACATCCATGTTTTTACTAGCTTGATCTATAATAGAAGAGCGAGAGAGTTTTAAAAGCATCTCTAAAAATATCGCTATAAAAACGCCTATGGTTAGAGATATAAGTGTGGATATTCCATTTGTAGGAATAACTCTATCATATACCTGCATGGTGTAAAAAGAGGAGCCTAAAGAGAGTATGTTGATGCTAAGAGATGCGATGATTGCATATACTAAAAATCTCTTTTGCTTGAGTGCGATTTTTTTGAACATCTCTTTTGCACTCTGAGTTTTTATCTCTTTTCTTTTTTCTCTTAAGGGTCTATATAGACTCCCTTTGGAAAAACTCTCTATACTCTCTACTCCATCTCTACTTATAGTTTTATATTTTTTATCACTCAGATGCTCTATAATAATCTTTATGCCAATATTTTGAGAGATTACCATTGCTGGCAGTTGAGTCTTACTTATACTCTTTTGCCATGAGCTCTCTTGTAGCGTATGTTTTGCCAAATACTCATCATAAAACTCAAGCACGAAGCTATCTTCTATGGTCTCATCTTGTGCTTCTATTTTTTTTAAGAAAATTTCTTTATCGTATCTGCTTGGCTCTGAATTTTTGAGTTGTTCGAGTAAACACTCATGGCTTAACCAAACAAAATCTTTATCAAACTCTCTTTTATTGCTATAAATCACTTGTTACCTCAAGAGTTTCTAAGTTGACTCTGCCTGTTTTTAGAGCTATCTTAAACTCTAGTATTTTTTTCTCAATAAGAAGCTCGCTGTAGTTTATCTTCTGTTTGTTGAGTTCTGAGAGTGAGTTAACAACATCTATCCAGCTTTTTTTCTCGGATAAAAAAAGTCTTTCATTGGACTCAAATATTAGTTGTGCTACTTTTATATCATCTTCCAACATATGTACATGTGTAGATGCAGTGATGTAGTTGGTATAATCAGCCATTAAGATATCAAGCAGTTCTTTAAATTTTGTATTTTTTTCAAACTTTGCTCTGCTTGTCTCTATCTTTGTTTTATCGATTTTTGAAAGCCCAGAGAGCCCCGCTCCTGTAGTCATATTAAAACTAAGATAAACTATAGTCTCTTCACCTGGTTTATAATCATCGTAAATAGTGCCTTTTTTATGTTCAGCTCTTAAGACTAAATTTGGCAATAGACTAGCCTTTGCACCATCTACTTCTGCTGCGGCTAAGAGCATTTTAGCATCCATGATTTTTAAAGTTGGGTGTGTATCTTTAAGTGATTTCACCAACTCATCTACATCTAGATGCGCAGATAAAATCTCTTGATACTCAAAGTTTATATTGCAATCTATACTTTTGCCAGTGAGTATCTCTAGTTGAGTCTTTGCTACTTTGTGTTTTGCTTTTGTGATGATTAAGTCAGATGAGAGATGAGAGATTCTTGAGTTTAAGAGATTTTTATCACTAAGACTCAGTTCACCTGCGCTCATAAATCTATCTAGCATCTCTGAGAGTTTATAAAATTCTCTTTTATTTTTATTTAGCACAACTACTTTATCTTGTGCCCTTAGATACTCTTTTACTCTATCAAGGTAGTTATCTATGAGCCTGTATCTATTTTCTGCTAGCTCAAAATTAGCCTCTTTTTGGATAGCTTTTGCTTTGTCATAACTAGCATCTAACTTTCCCCCAGTCCATAATGGCTGTTCTGCTCTTATAAGGTATTGGTTTTTATCTTTTGATTTTACTGAGTAGTCAATGGACGGAGTTGGATAGTATCCCCATTTGGCGATATCTACCTCAATCTCTGCACCCTTGATGCCCTCTCTTGACATCTCAATACTCGGATGAGCATGCAGACCTTCTAAAACTAGCTCCCTAAACTCGACACTACAACTACTGTTGCTCGTTTGTGAGAACAAAATATCTTTATCTGCATTTAAAGATAAAAACATAAGAGGCAAAAGTAAAAGAGGAGTAAACTTTATCATGCTATTACTACTGCAGCATCTATAACATTTACTTTGTATATCTCATCACCAGCCACGCCATCAAAGTTTCCTGTTGTTGAGTAGTAGTTTGTATTTCCATTTTTTATCCACCCAGAGAGAGTTACAGTATCGTTTGCATCACCTCTCACGGTAAATGATAAATTCCCAACTTTATCAGATGCAGCAAAAAGGTCTTGAGCTGTTAGAGATAAAGAGTCCGCATTATTATTAGATTGCATAGTTATTGCTTTACCACCTAGCCCTGAGAGTTGTGAGAAACCTGACAAATCAAGAGAGAGACCCTCTAGTCTAATTCCATTAGTGCCCCCCACATCAATACTTCCTGATGTAAAACTAGTTAAATCATTAAAATTATCTTGAGTTAGAAATCCTCCACTG
>Ga0265295_1001733_pt1 | contig 37343 bp, 35 predicted proteins | sample Munlansysbiofilm_FD_192503 | JGI IMG/M metagenome (GOLD analysis project Ga0265295, IMG submission 192503) | Leachate microbial communities from a municipal landfill in Southern Ontario, Canada - Methane capture system biofilm | ecosystem: Engineered > Solid waste > Landfill > Unclassified ... | reverse complement strand
ACTTCATAAAAGGCTTCAACTCGAAGTCTCTCTAAGACTTTTTAAGGTCTCTTTGTTTGTGGACGGGAATTATAGACAAATACTAAACCAATGTCAAGGGTTTTTGCAAAAAGATTGCATGTTTTTTTCAAAATGTTTAGTTTTTTATTGATACATGCCAACGGGCTTACTTTAATATATGTATATATCCCGTTTCTGCTTCTATTGCAATAACTTTTTTCTCTTCATTATTTGCTAAAGTACAATCTGTAACCGTACATAATGTAATTTGGCATTGTGAGACAATTAAAATATTTGTAGCTACGGATGAATCGTAAGGTGAAGTATAGTTTTCGATCGCTCCCCTAAGAGGTCTTCCCACATGATCAAAACCTATACTTTTACTGTGCGTTCCAGTTCTGCATGCCGAGGAGAATCGAACGTCTAATATGCCGTAATATTCCCCAATATTCAGTTCTTCGGTTGCTTCAGGATCTCCTGTATGTATAAAAAGGTTTCCGTTAAACCCACCTGTAAGCTTTTTAGAATTATTCAATGGGTTGATGGCAATTTCCTGAGGATCGGGACTGCCGCTTGCCGTGCCCGCAGTATCTGCCCATACGGTATATGCCCAATGACTATTTGTGCCCTCTCCGCGGTTAAATGATATACGCCATCTTCTTTTAAACCAATGTGGATCGGTTACGGAAAAAAAATCATGCGTCAAAGCCAAATGTTGTGTATAGCGGATGTGGGAAGCTAATTGTATTGCAGCACGTTCTAGATTGTCTGAAGGGGAGTTTCGAATGGTTGCTAGGCTAATAATGCCGATTACCACGATGACAAAAACCAATTCTAAAAGCGTAAAAGATTTTTTCATATACCAGCCCTCGGGCTAGTATATCTAAAAAAAGAGGAAATTATAATTAAATAATGTTTTTTTTAATATTTAATTATTTACTATATTTTTTCAGCTACCTGAACATCGTACAAGATGTCATCCATCGGATGTCTGTACATCGGCATTGCTAGACGTTTCTCATCTAAAACATGCCCGATGAAACCGATACTTCTTCCGACGATAAAGAACGCATTAAGCGTACCGGAAGAGATAAACTCGTTAATCTCCTCCTCAGAGTATCCTAAAGCTCTCCACATATCTACCATCAAGATACCGATAGTTCCGTCAACGTTGAGAATAAGGTTCTCTTTTTTGCTTGTCGTCAATTGCTCGACGGTTAGTGCATAATCAAGTAACGGAGTTGCAGGGAAATGCTCTGCCGCATATTTTTTAAGACCCTCTACACGTAAATCCGGATTTTTCAAAGATTTGATTCTATGCCCGATACCCGGAATAGGAACCCCCTCTTTTTTCATATGATTCAAGAACTCTGCCGGAGTCAATTTGTTATCATCCGCATATTTGAAATATTCTGCGGCACCGTCAATCGCTCCACCGAATCTTGGTCCGATTGTTAAAAGACCCGTAACAAGAGATTCGACAACCGACTTTCCTGCACGCGCCGTAACTTTAGCATTGTGCGCACCTGAAACTGCAGGACCATGATCTGCGACAGTTTTAATTACGGTTTCGATAAAGTCCGTTGCCCATTTTGGATATTGTTTTTTAAACCAAAGAAGCGATACGACATCACCGATACCTTTACCAGTATCCGGAGTTGCTAAAGAAGAGATCGGGAAACCTGCATATGTTGCTTCATCGCCTCTGTCATCGGAAATAGTACAAATGAACTCTTTAGATTTTCTTACTTTCGGGCAAACATTCATATCCGGTTCTGCAATATCTTTTATGACACCTTTTGCTTTAAGATCGCCGTAAACTTCTGCGATTTTATTCGGAAGATCATTGAACGAACTCGGTACGTGAATACCTACTGCCGCCATAGCTTCATTTTTAGCTGCTGCCGTTTCTGCTTCCGCATTTGCCGATGCACCTGCATGCCCGAATTGTACGCCGCTGTCATAATATTTTGCAATCGTACCGATACACCATGCAATGATAGGCTTCGTGATTCTTCCCGATTTTACCGCTTCGATCACTTTATACTCTTCGGTACCGCCAACTTCACCTAAAAGAAGCATATATTTTACTTCAGGATTGTCTTGCATACGAAGAAGGTTATCAATAAATACAGATCCTACAAATCTATCTCCACCGATTGCAACACCCTCTGCAATACCATCCGCATTGATAGCAATGATATTTGAAAGCTCGTTAAACAAACCTCCGGAACGTGTTACAAGTCCGCATGAACCTGCTCTATGGAGTTTGGATTGCACGATATTTTCAATCGTTCCGCCGATGTTGGCAATTTTAAACGCACCCGGAGCGATAGCACCTACCGTAGCAGGTCCGATAACCACTACATCTTTGGCATGTGCCGTTGCATTCATTTTACGCGCAAGTCTCTCGGGAATCCCCTCAGCCGTAATCATGATCGTTTTAAAACCGCCAAGTTCCAATGCTTCCATTGTTACATCATACGCAGTTCTAAACGATGCAAAGTTCAAAAGAACATCGGCATTTGCGTGGTGCGCTTTTGCTTCTGCAGTCGTTTTGTATAATGGGATCATTATCTCATCCGGACCGTAAAAGAACTTATCGAACTTGCTTCCCGCAGTAGGTGCTACAATCGCTGCTACGGAAGGTTTTGTTCTTTTGATCGTGTAATCGTAATCCAACATTCTTTGGATAGCAGACTTGTTGTTGTTCCAAAAAATCGCTTGTGTATCTTTAGTAAATAATTGTGCCATGTGTTCTCCTTATGCCTCTACTGCCATTCTCACGATATCCGTTACGTGAGTTTCAGGTCCGTAAACATCGATCCATAGTCCAAGTCTATCAGCCGCTTCTTTGATATCTTTAAGACCTTTTTCATAGTTTGGCCCGCCGCGTCTTACATAGATTTTGATACCGACCTCTTTCATTTTGTCCGCATAGTTCTCAAACGCTTGGATAATACCCGTGAACGTCTTTGCAACATCCGTAAAGTTTGCGATCGCTCCGCCGATGATAAGGATTTTTTCTCTTCCTTTAGCATCTTTTTTTCTTGTCATAAGATCTAAGATAGTCTCTGCATAGAACTTTGTCTCGCTTGTTGTCGGACCTCCGGAGTACTCTCCGTAGTTCGCCAAGTCTTCGATCCCTGCAAGGTCTGCAATCGTATCGGCATATACAACCGAAGCACCCCCGCCTGCTACCATCGTCCAAATTCTGGCATCAGGTTTTAAGATAGTAAGTTTTAAAGAAGCCCCCGATTTGCTGTCCGCATCTTCGATAGCTAAAACTTCAGGAGATTTTTCCTCCATACCGAATGATGTAGGGTATTCAACGTCTCCCCAGTACTCTCTCATCAAGAATCCCGCAGTATCGTCAAGTTTTGCAACCATATCTAACAGTTCGATTCTACTGCCTTGCATAACAAACGGGTTGATCTCAAGGTATGCAAAGTTTAACTCTCTGTATGCTTTAAAGAAACCGATTGCAAATTTTGCAAACCCTTCTTTATCTTTCTCAGCCACGTCTTTTGGAACGTTTGCACGGATTTTTGCTGCAATCTCCTCTTCAGTTTCGGTGATAGCGAATTTAACTTCAACAACTTTGTCCCAGTTCTCTTCAACTTCCATCCCGCCCTCGGCAGACATATAAAGGACATCGTCATCTCCTACACACGTAGCAGAGATATAATACTCCTCTTCTTGTGTATGCGGCGTAAACGGCTCAACAACAAAGTGAGTAAGCATATCGGTTTTAGGCTCACCGTGCGGCGTGTCGCCCTCAAATGAAAAATAAACAGATTGTGCAGAGCTTGATTTCTCATCAATCCATGATATAGCTTTAGCTAAAGATACATCGCCCGGTTTCGAATCTCTAAATAAAACTAAGCCGTTTTTACCTCTTTTACCGAATAACATATCCGGTTTAGCAACCAATGCTTTCTCATTTAACCATTTTTTATCTTTTGCAGCCTCTTTAAGTTCCGATCCGTTTTGAACAAGAACCGTTTCGTATGCATAAGTAAAATCTGGAAAGTACTTATCCCAATGCTTAGCCAAAATTGACTTTGCGTCAAATTCTCTTATTGCTTTTTGAGCCATTGCAACTCCCTATCGTAAATGTTTGGGAAAATGGTACCACATATTATGCAATTAATCGAGGTTATGACAAAAATGAACTCTACCGAATCGTAAAATTGTTTACTTTTGTAACACTATAAAATTTTATCGGCTTATTTGTGTAACTAATTGTTACATCTCTGCCGTTATTCTCTCTTCCATCAACTTCTTCCAAAACAAATTCGTTACATTTTGAAATACCGTAAAACTCCAAACGCAACCCCATCGATTTTTTGGTTTGCACACAATCGATTCCCCTCTCATGAAGCGCATCCGCAAGCTCTTTGGCAATATGCATCTTGTAAGCAAAGTGTTCGCTCGGTCTCTCCAGCACCCGGTAAAGATACTTATTAAACAACACGACCCCGCTGTTTGCAAGCAAAAACAGAAGTGCTACGACGAATATCGCCTTGTACTTCCTGCGAAATTGCGGCAGTCTGACTCTGTAGGAGTTATAAAAAGTTTGCGCCGCAAGCGGCAGGGCGAGTACGAGATAAGGTGCGAAATGCTGCACGTCTATTTTTTGCCTAAAAGAGAGAATCAGCGAAACGACCAAAGCCGAGGATGCCAAGAACCACACCGCATCGATCTCTTTGGTAAGTCCTCTGCGGTATAAAACATAAAAAATATAAACAAAAACTATAGGGGTAAAAATCGCCGAATATATCCCGATACTATCGAGAAAATACCCTTTTGGGGAGCCGTGAACGTCCAGCCCATACAGCACGACCGAAAGAATGATAAATACCATATTTACAAGCGCCAAAGCATATTTTCTCTCTACCATGCCATAGAGCAACAGCCCTAAAAAAAGATAAAGGAAGCCGCTCTCTATGAGTGAAAGAGTAAAAAGATACAAACATAAAACGAGAAAAGAGACCCGACGAAAGAGATACACAAATAACAAAAGTCCGAAAATCAGCAGCCCTGCACTGTCTACTATCAAAGCGGAGCTCACTATCCCCGGCAACAAAACAAAAATCAAAACGAGCCAAATTCTGTTTATGTCGCTTAGATACTCTTTTGCAACCGTATAAAGCAAGAGGGTACTTCCCAAATGAAGCATTATCATCGGCAAACGAAGCGCGAAGTCGTTTGTTCCCAAACATGCCAAAGATAATCTGATAAGAGATTGGAAAAAAGAGGGTTCACCTTGTAAAAACAAAGCCTCTCGATACGAAATCGAGAGTTGTGACGTTTGCATAAAAAGTACGAAAGCATCTATTCCCAAAATAAGGAAAAAGAGCAGCCTCGGATTCATAATTTAAGAAAATTCCCTAGTATCTCGTGTCCGTATTCGCTCATAATCGATTCGGGATGAAACTGCACGCCGTAGATATCTTTGTCTTTGATCTTAAGCGCCATAATCTCGCCGTCGTCTTTACTATATGCGGTAGGTATGATCTGCGGGGGGATCGTATCTTTTTTCACAATCAAAGAGTGGTACCTTGTCGCCGTAAATTCATCGGGCATACTCTCGAATATTTCACACTCGCCTACTCGCTGCATACGGGATGTCTTACCGTGCATCATATTTTTTGCACGGACAACCTCGCCGCCAAACGCTTGAGCAATACTTTGATGCCCCAAACAGATTCCTAAAATCGGAAGTTTGTCTTTAAAATAATCGATAACCGCAAGCGTTACCCCCGCTTCATCGGGCGATGCAGGACCGGGAGAGATGATGATCTTCTCAGGATGCAGCGCTTCGATCTCCTCTACGCTCAGTTCATCGTTGCGCACGATCTTAAGATCGGCGCCGAGTTCCCTGCAGTATTGCACGATATTGTATGTAAAACTGTCATAATTATCTATCATTAAAATCATCTTATATTTTTCCCTCATTAACCCCTAAAACAAGGGCTTTTCAAATTTTATAAATTTTATTAAATAGTAGATTTCTACCCAAAATCTACCCTTATGGATAAATTAAGCTACATTATACCCTTTCTTGAATGTTTTTTGAATTAAATCTACCTCAAGCATCAACATTCAACAATTTTCATTAGGCAGGTAATTAAGGGGAGTAAAGTGTTGCAAAAGAGTGTTCAACACTCTTCAACATTCACTTTTGTTGAATATGTTGAAAATATAGAGAACAACACTCAAAAGCCAAAATATAAGGCTTTTGAGCATTTGTTGAGTGTTGAAATTAAACTGTGTAAAACTCACCCTCTTTTTTAATCTTTTCAATCGATAAAAGATCATCAAGTATCTGTAAAAGTCCATCTTTTTGAGCTATCCTTGATGATTGAGTAATCTCACGAACAGTGCAGTGTTTATTTTTTTCACACAACCGTTGAATCGACTCTAACACTTTTTGAGCAGCTGATTTTCTACTATTTTGGTTTGCAGCATCTAAGATTTTGAATGTATGTTCCTTTTTTACATAATCAAAAAAATCAATCGCACTTAGCATCGTCTCTTTTGATAACAAAATCATCTCTCTATCAAAACTCACTGTTTTATCAAGTAGTGCTTCAATATTCTCAAAAGACTCTAAGTCACAATTTTCAGTGATATGAAAAATAATAGCGATCCTATAAAGCATCGTAATACTTCGTGAGGTGAACCCAGATGTTTCATCACCAATAGAATATTTTGTTCTAAACTCTTTACTAATTTTTGCATTGAATTTTATAGCTTCTTGCTTTGCTTCTTCACTGAGAAGTAAATTATATTTTGAAGCATAAACATAAAACTTTTTTGCAAAAATGACAAACTCTTTTAGCTCTTCTTTACTGAGATACTTTTCAAATGGTATATTTTTCTCAATTTCTTGCTGAAATACAATCAAAAATCGATTTAACAGACCATCTTCTAAGCCCTCATAGATCATTTTTGAAGAAAGCCCAGAGTTGCCTAAAGTAGAAGCTGCATAAAGTCCTAATCCACCTATCTTGATATTTTGTGTTCTCCCTTGTGAAAGCGTTCTATTTGTCGAGAAGTTTGCACTATCAAAGATCTCATCAACCATCTTAAGAAGTTGCCCTACATGCTCATTTCTTTTAGCAATTCCTATCATCTTACCAAGATTATCTAAGGTTATTAAGGGAGTAGAACCATTTTTCAAACTCTCTTTAAGCCCTGCTTCGGTGGCATTTGGGATAAAAACATCAACACCACTTTTCAAAGCATTGAGTTTTTTAATCAGAAGGCTTTTTTCTTGAGTGTCCTTACAAACTTCCAGCTCTTTTTCAAGCTCTTCTTTTAACTTTTCACTTTCATGGTACTTTGCAGCATGGTATTCATCTAGCCAACCCAAAAAAGCATCTTTTAAAAGATTTACAGCACTTGTTTTTCCACCTCCAGAGCGAAAAAATGATGCCACATAGACAACTACCCTATCGCCATCTATATCATCGATATTTCTAAATAGTTTAATACCACTACAAAGCGGTGCTAAGACACTTAATGATGTGATAACCAATACATCAGTTGAAACAAATGTCTTTTTGTCTGCAATTCCTATCAAACTTACTAAATTTGATGGGATTTTTGATAAAATGTCATTAAATTTTTTTATGGCTGGTTCATTTGCCGTGAGCCAGTTTTGCAACTGACTCATAATGTAGCTTCCTTTTGAAATTCATCACTATTTTCAATAAATTCTGCTACACCCTTAATAAGAAAGCGATATTGACGACCTATCTTTTGATATGGTGGTAAAGTATCACCACCTAAAGCAAGTCTTCGATTGATTGTTGAAAGGCTCACGCCTAAAACTTCTGCTAAATCATTCTTAGTCAAGAAATACCCATAGTCAAGATACAAAGAATGAGCTATATTAATGCTATTAGTAAAATCCATAAATTTTCTCCAAAATAAATTCAAGGTAAAAGTTTTTCATTTCTACATTTCATCATTTTGAAGACTGGCGTCTTGCAGTGCTTGAATACTCAAGCGTTCCATTTAAGAGGATGAGCTACTAGTAAGCTCGGGGGGTCATTTTCATCATTTTATTGTGCACATTACAAGCTAGACTAGTATTTAACTTGTTTTATCAAATTATCATTTTCTACATTAGGTTTCTTTCACCTTATGTCGCTATTGACTATTAAATGTCAATAAACACCAAAATTTTATGGTATAGTTTTTTATATTTTGCTTAAAGCTTTACCAATAAAATGTACATATCTTAAATTTCTAATTTTTGTGATTGATATATTATAGTAGGTATTATTTTTTGCAATTTTTTAAAATAATCTTCTCTTAATAATAAATCACATCCCTCAAGTTTAGCGATATTTGAATCATGACCTACAAATGAAGCTCCATTACCTATTAAATCTTTTCTCCATTGCCTAAATTCTAATATTACTTCATTCTTATTATTCAAAGCTTTCAACCCGTTCTTAAAATTATCTAGTCTTAAGTTGAATATATTTATAAAATAACTATTAAGCCATAAAATATTATTTGATTCAATACTATTCAATGATTTACAAAAACCAATTATATCTCTTGGTTCATATTCATAAAATATATTATCCCAAATATTACATGATGGTTCTTCCATAGAAAAAGGTCTTATATCTACTTTAAAAGGTATTATCCCTTCAAAAATAACAGATTGCCCCTTTCTTCCTATTCCATGTGAGTCTTTAATTATTTCACTTTCAAACCTTGCAATCCTTACAAAGTTATCTTCTACATTAAATTCTTCAATAAAACCCTCTTGAATTTCAGATGGTTTTTTAATATCAGGTCTGTCAATTATAGAATTTTGAGTAGCTAAGACACTTTTAATATCTAGACTAACTTCTTCTTTAAAAACAACTGATTCTTTATAGTTCTCAAACAAATATTTATTTACTTCTTCAAAAACGATATTTTCTACAAAAATATTAGGAGATAACATTTCATAAATGCTATTAGAAAATACATCATCTAATATATAGCCTTTTTTTTCAATATTTATTTTAATATTGTTAATGACTTCATCCGTATCTATTCCTATATCATTTAGATATTTAATATATTTATTATTTAGAACCATATTTTCTACTCTATCAAAATTAAACATTTTCAATTCTTTTTAATAATTCTTCTAAAATATTTTTTATATATAAATTCTCAAAATTTTGTAATTTTATAATATCATCTTTAAAATTTTGGAAAAAAATTAAATCATCTTCAATTTGTATTAAAAATAGTTCTAATAAACTAGCAATTGAAATATGTGGAAAGTATTTAAGATTATGTAAATACCATTTTATAGGTTTGATTAATAATTCTTTGTCATAGTTAAATATGTAGTTTATAGCAAAAATTATTTCTTTTTGTACTAAAGAATCCAAGTATGTCATTTTAGTTAATATCATTGCTATAGCAAATTCATTATCATTCATATCTTTTAATTCTTTATCTTTTACTTCTTTCCATTTAAATTCACTTTCATTTGGTAACCTATATTCTATTTGTTCAAATCCAGTTTTATACATAGATAAAACTTCTTCTTTATTTATACCTGCATATTCAAAAGCAATAATTAAATTTGCTGTTGATTTAGCACCATATCCAAAATTTGAGAATATCTTAAATAAAGATTTAGCTAATACATTTAAAGTTTCATTTGTATCAATAGCTATAGCATCTTTTAAAGCTTCTTTATTAATAAATTGTCTATACCAACCATCTTTAGAATAAATAAATACACTGACTAAAAGAAAAATTTTTGTATTATTTTGGAACTCTAAATTATTAATTAATATTCTTATATTTTCAAAATAATCTTCACCTCTTGGAAATCTTTTATGAATTAAAGGAATTAAGACTTTCTTAATAGTTGAGCTTTCATTATTTTCTTTTAAGAAATGATATAAATAGTTTAAATCCTTATCTGATAAATCATCCTTTTTTTCAAAATATTTAATAATATTGTCGGTTGTTTTTTCTATTGATGAAAAAGTATCAATTTTAAATTGCTTATTTATCTTTTCTTTTAAATTATCTCTAGAGTATGATAATAAATCATTCTTGTTATCTGCTATTTTTATAGGTATAGAAATATTGAATATATTTTTTAACATTTCTATTTTATTCATTGTTTTTTGGGTTAAAGTATCATATGAATTATTTAAGTCTCTTGATAAAATATTAATTAATGATTGTTTCACTAGTTTTTCATCTATTTGCTTAATATTGTAAATATTATCTGCAAAACTATTTATATAATCACTTTTACAATTTGTTGGGGATAACTTATATAAAAAGTTTAAAATTATAGGTTCAACATTACTAACATTGTATTGAATATAGTCTACAAACATAAAGTCTAATTTCCAATAGTTTGGATGATTTAATAGTTGATTTAACAAATACATAGATGCAAGCTTACTATCAACTTTTAAGAACTCTTCAAACCACTCTATAGTTAACCAACGAGTGTCTTTCCCATCATCAGTATGTTTTATTACTGCATCAGTTAGATACTTTAATTTTTTAGCATATTTTTTAGCAAATTTATGATTAATATCATTTATATTACTTAGAGGAAGAATTATTTCTTCTAAAGTTCTATCTTTATGAAAAGTATAACTAGTTATTAAAGAAACTGCATCGTATAATTCTTTTTTTGCATCTTCAATCTCATTCATATCAGATAAAAGAATTGATTTTTTTAACTTATAATCAAGATGATAGTTATAATTCTCGCTTCTATCTTCATCAATTTTTTTGTAAAGTTCTAAAATAAATTCTTTATTATTATCGTTTAAAAAGTTATATAATATATCCATCAATATTCCATATCTTAATATTCCACCTTGACTTCCTTTTAAATAAGTCATGGTTCCAAAAGATATTATTTCTAAACATTTAATTGTTTCTTGCCAAACATTTGGACTTGAAATATAATGTAGTGCTTTTTGAATACTTTGCTTTAATAAAAGACTATGGGATCTTGTTAAGTCACAAGCTCTAGGTGTACCTTTAAATGGTTCTATATCACTTGCTAAGAATTTAAACTTTTCTAAAATTTCATTACTTAATGATTCATCATCAATTTTATTAACTAGTTCATTTTCAATAATACAAATATCTATTTCAAAATGTATCCAGTTATAAAAAAAGTTATCATAAGGAATAGTTTCTTTAAACTCTTTTAATTTTTCAATATCATATATCCCATATAGATTAATATTTGTAAAAAAACTTTCTACTATTCCATCTTGATAATGATTTTGAATAAAATCTAAATTTAAATCATCAAGTTCTATTTTAGAATTAGGGGAAAGTATTCTATCATTTACATTTATTCCTATAAGAATTTTATTAATTAAATTAGAATCTATAGAATACAAATTAGCTACTTCATTGATTTTTTCAATGCCTAATTTAAAATAAGTCTCTTCAATTAAAATATTTAAGAATTCAGAATAATTAGGCGTAAATATGTTGTCTTTATTTTCTTTTATAAAGTCATCAATATTATTTAATGATATTATATAGCATATATAGTATTTGAATTTTTCTAGTGTAATATTTCCTTTAAAAAATTCTTTTATTAAACTCCAATCAACAGGGTAATTATACTTATCTAAAATATAAAATGCATTTGCGGTTACTGAATCACTAAAATTTTGTTCTCCATCAAAAAAAAGCATTTCATAGGCTCTATTAAAGCCATAGATTAAACCTACAGCCTCAAAATATAATTCAAAGTTTTCTAAAAACTCACTATTATAATCTTCTGAGATAGTGGTATATATAGTTCTATTAGTTTCACTAAGATAAATAAATAATGCCCAGTCCAAAGTTTCTTTTGCAACATATAAAAAATTGTCATAATTTATTTTTATTGTATCCTCTGAATAACCATTATATAAACTTTTTGTAAGAAAATCTACTGAAGCATATGTTTTTATTTTCTTATATTTTTTTAATTTAATATAATATCTTAATAAATGTCTATAAGATTTTGCACTCTCATAAAAACCTTGCTCTTTTAACCATTTAGCGATTACTTTGTATATTTCATCTATATTTGCATTAGCTTTGAGTTTCTCGATATTAAATCTTCTAAAACTATCATGGTATAACTTTATTCCTCCTCTTGATATATTTTCAACTATAACAGGAGATAGAATTTTTAAATTATTATCTAAATGATGGCTAAAAGGAATAAGTTCACTTAATTCAGTTCTTGTAACTGAAAAATCTAAACAAGCTAATATTTCAGATGTAATATTGTCACAAATTTGACTTGTTAAATGTTCATAGTATGATTTTAAATTAGAATCATACTTCGGTAAAGATTGGATAGCTTCAAGAGTAATTTCTTGAACTTGAAGTGTTTTAATTATATATGTTAAATATAAAGGGTTTCCTTCACTTCTATCAAAAATATATTTTGATGATTTTTGGGTATCTATTAAAATGTCTTCTAATGAATACTTATCCATTAATTCAATAGTATCATCAATATTCCATTTAGGAATATTTTCTTCTATATAGTTAAATTCTTCTATTAAAGTATTGATTTCGTTTACAGGCTGAGAACCTAAAACAATAGAAATATTTTCTGATGTATTTATTTGTGAAATAAAATCAATTATTTTGGTTTTTTCTTGAGATAAAGTAACTGAGTTTTTTAATACTCTATCTATATGGTCTAACCCATCTATTATTATGATTAATTCTTCATCTATATGTGATAAAAGGATATTTAATTCATTTAAATCTGATGCAAATAGTTTATCTTTTACTTTTTTCAAATTAGGAAATTCTTTTATAATATCTGCTATAAGATTACCAAAAAATACATCTGATGTAACTCTTTTTTCATAAAAACTTTCATCCTCTGTACTAGTAAAACAATAATGCCTGATAACTTTTTTAGAAGTATCATTTAAATGTTCAATAAAATTAGTTAAAAACCAAGATTTTCCACTTCCTGGTTCTCCTATTAGTAGTGTTTTATTATTATCAGTAACTTTAGTATAGAAAGAAGAAAATTTATCAAGACTTTTTATATTTTTTGTTTGGTCTATTTCAAACTTCTGTTCGATATTTCCAAAATCTGTTTTAACTCTTAGATCAATTAATATATTTTCTAATGATATCTCAGATGAGTTAGCTCTATATTCTCCAATTTTTTTTGCAAATCTTTCTAAAAAATCAACAATGTATATATCTTCATTAGGATAAACACCTATTCCTAATTTTTCAGCTTGTTCAAGTAAAATATTTTCTAAATCACTTGGCTTTGATATATTTAAGCTAGCTTTTGGTAATTCAATTTCTATAATAAGTTCATCACAAAATTTTTTAAAATCATCTCTTACAACATGTTTGTCTCTTACATATCTTTTTAAGCTATCCCATCTGTTAAATTTTTCAGGATGTTCTTCCCATAGAACATCTAAATTTATTTTGAAAAGTTTTGTTCTAAAATTAGAAAATGATGATTTTGTATTTGTTAGAGGTGTTAATACATTTTTTATATTAGGTTCTGTTGGTTCATCCCAAGCTAAACATAATCTAAATTCACTTTCATCTGAATTTAGTTGTTGCCATGAATTATAAAGTTCATAAATAGCTAATTTATAATTGCTATCATTTGAAAAGTCATCTTTTGCTAACTCTTTTGCTGTAGTTTCATTACTATATTTGATTTGTTTTCTTTGAATATAAGTACCATTTGTTATAACTAAATCATCGAACCTATCATTATCAATATGCTTTTTATCAATAGAGAATATACTACTTTTATTTCCTTTCAAAAGTTCATCTAAAATAAAATAAATTGTTAATAAATCTTGGTAAGCATAACCCTCATGTGCTGTGTTTAAACTCATAATTACTACTTTAAACTTTTATTTAATAATCCAAAATTACAAAAACACTTTTGGCTGTATCATGTAAAATTCGCAGGGCATATACAAAACACCCTATAATTAATACATTTAAAAAGGTTACATATTCTACATGTGATTTTATAAAATCAGAATCTTGAACTATTAATAGTAACATTGCTACGACAATAAGTATAACCTGTTCATTCACCGATAAAATCATCTGTTTTTTTGTACTATTGAAAGCTCCCTGCTGCCCACTTTTATCTAATAGCTCTCTCACTTTTGTCAATACTATACTTAATGTAGCAGAATTGATAGCTATCAAGGCAACAAGCAAGGTAATAAGATTTTGCTTCAAAAAACTTGTCAAGTATGTTGTACCTAAAAATGATTGTAACTCCGTAAGCAAATAACCAGCACCAATTGAGAGTAAAATATTGAAAATGATATTATTTTTCATTCTAATGCTCTTTTCAAAATCTCTGCAATTCTTTCTGCATTATCACCAGAAATTTCAATTTCTCCTATCTCTACCGACTTCACGGCATTTGCTGTTTGAATTCTTTTTTTAACACCTTTTGCTCTTAGAGAAATATTACCACCACCCTCACTAGCATACTCAACAAGGTCTCCCACTTGTTTATTTTGCTGATCTATATGAAGCGTTGAGTCATCATCTGCGTCAATTTCTAATAATGTTTTTGCAGTATTTGTCCCTTTTGCCAAGTTTTTAAGGTCATCACTTAAAACTCCAGAGATATTTGCCATATTTGGAGTAATAAGTTCAAATTTGATATTTTTTATCTTTCTATCATACTGTTCGATGATACTCCAAAAAGCTTCTTTATGAAAAATAGGCTCCCCGTAAAGTTTTAGTTGTTTTGACTCTAAAGCATTGTTGATTGATTCTACTAAAATTTTCAAAACTGCTTTTGTATCTGAAAATGCTTTTTTTCTGTCTTGTATTACTATTATCTGCTTTTCTGGATGGTTCCAAATACCCACTAAAATAGACGGCCAGTTCTCAAGCTGTTCCTCTTCAAAATTTTCATTTTCTATTTTTGTCGTTCTTTTAGGAGCAAACCGAAAAAGTAAAAAATCATCTTTGTCATACTCCAGCTGCCCCTTGAGAGAGCTTTTCTTGCCTTTCCAGTTAGTAATAGTTTTGATTGAACTATAAAACAGATTATTTTTCTGAGCAATCAAATCTTCGACTGTTTTGATCTCTCCAAATAAACTTCCTTGAAAATATCTGTCTTTTGGCAAAATTTGATAACGATATAAATTAAAATTAATGTTTTTCATTTAAGCCCTTTATTCTTGATTTGTAGCAAGCTTATCTTTATTTGCACTATCGTAAAGCATTTCTGTTAAATCAGATTTAAGATAGTCATCGTCCAACAGTTTTAAAAAGGCTTCTACACTAGTAATAGACTTTAATTCTATTTTGTTTGTTTGTTCAAGAACTTTAATTCTATCTTTTAGCAATGGATGTTGTTCTATAAATCTTAAAACCTTTTCTTTTTCATCTTCAATCATTTTCAAAACAGGGGAAGTTTGGAGGGCTTTATTAAGTTTTTTTGCAAGTCGTTTTTTTTCTACCGATCTTTGAATATGGCTAATATCATCAATAAATCCTAATGCTTCAATTAATGCAAGATTTTGTAAAGCTGTTTGTTTAATATAATCTTCATATCCAAAATACTTCTCAAGAGTTTTCATTTTTGCAATGATTACATGATCATCAAGAAAGACAAAATCAAAAGATTTATCAATATTAACTATATCATCTTTTAATTTATCAAATTTATCTCCAGACTTTACTAAACGCATAACACTTGCTTGTTTGAGTAAGTTTATAGGATAATGTTTCTTGTAAAGTAATATACTATTTTCTTCATTCGAAATTTTTATGATAAAAGCTCGTATTTTTCCTAAGTCATCATCACTAAAAGAAAAAGTATCATTATTTTCAGTTTCTGAAAACTCGATTATGAATTTTAAATTATCATAAACATTTTCATTATCAAAGTAATAAAAGACATTACCACGGGATTCATCAGCCTCTTGAACATTCAATAAACTATAGCCATCATCTACTATAAAAAGCTGCTTAAGTTCATTTAGAAATTGTGTTTTTAATTCATCTGTCACTTCTTCTTTTATGCGTGCGAATTTTATTGAGTCATCATCCAAGACAAAATACAACTCCATTCCACATTCACTTTCTACCCCTTCAATAACCGATACTACATTTTCTCTCGTCACAGCCTACTCCTCTTTAAGTTTTTTTTACATAATGAATATTTCCACCAAAATCTATGTACTTCAAATTTTGACTACCTGTAAGACTTTTTTCTCTTGTTAATAAAATATACTCTTCCCCAGAGCTTTTTGTCGCTTTAAAAATCTTATAACCAAAAAGAAGTAATATAGGGTTCAGATAGTATAGTCCTGCCCTTATGTATATCAATCCCATAAATATAATTACAAAACACAAGACTAATATATCTCTTGGAGTATCAAATTTGAAAGCTACAAGAGGGATTATATAAGTAGAAATAAATGCCAAATGTTCAAAATCAGCGGGCTTAATATTTGAGTATTGTTGAGGGTTTCTTAGACCATATTTAATTTCCCTGTTTATATACAAAATTGCACTAACTGAAATCAACACCAAAATAAATAAAACTATGGAAACAATATTTTGACTCGCTATAGTCTTATAATGATCCGCAGTTAAAGGTAAAAAGCTATCAATACTAATTTCTTGAATTATAAATGTTAAATATAAAGGTACAAGAGATAAATTATAAAAATATACTTGATAAATTGTCTTATTCTCAAACATTATAAACTCCAAATATCATAAAAATGCCTCTTTAAGTACGCTTTGCATTAGTTTTTCTGTTTCTGTTTTGCTGTTTTGTACTTCAAGTTCCAGTGCATCGCATGTAGCCATAAGCTTTTCTACTTTTTCAACTATTCGTTTTTGTTCTTCTAGTGGCGGAAGAGGTATAGGTGTAGATTTTACTTTTTGGAGATTTAAGTTAGGCTGAGCACCTCCAGCTGCTAATTCTCTTATTTCTAAATAATATTTCTGAAAAAAAAGTTTTAAATATTGTTTCATATATTTTTCAAATCTATATAAAACAATCGCCGCACAAGCTTGATTAATTGTAGCATCTATGTTCAACTCACTTATTTGTCCTCTAGTCTTTCCTTGCCCATACATTGCTAAAATCAATGTTTCTTTAGGATACATTTTGCAATTTGTTTCAGATAATGCTTTTTCTGTGATAAATGTTTCCGCATGATTTATTATGGAAGTCCCAGTTGATGAACTTGTAATCCAAGGTATTGTACCATTTTTATAATAGCTAACTTGCGATTTTAAAGGTGTTGCACCTGTTCCGACATCAGCCAGCTCATTTAACCTACACCAAACCCATCCATCTGGAAGTTTATAAGGTATTTCATCTTCGTTTATTGGCGGTAGAGGTTTTTGTTTTTTTATTTTTTCCTCTTTGATGAGCTTCTCTTTTTCGGCTTTTATCTTCTCTAGTAAAATTTCTGCACTTTCATCATTTGAATCTTGTGGGACTAGCTTACCGCTTACTGCATCACTGAGTATTGAGCTTCTTAGTTTGATTATTAGCTCCGATTGTGTTTGGAGTTCTTCTAAAGTTTGAGAATGTTTTTCTTGAAGCTTTTTAAAGTGTTCTATAAAGCTGTTTTGTTCTTCTATTGGTGGTAAGGTAATTTCTTGATTTAAAAACTTTTTTTCATCAAGGTATTGTCTATTTGTAGAGCCTGAACTTGCATTTTTACAAAGTTCATCAAAAAAAGGTAATGATGTCATAATATAAAACAGCTCTATATTTAATTCTTCTTCATTAACTTTGTAAGTCCAAAAATTACCCGTTATTATTGCTCCATCAACTTCATCTGGAACTATCCCAAAAGCACCATTTCTAGCATCAATTTTTGAAAGCAAAAACTGTCCTTTTTTAATAAAAAACTGTTTTTTTGTTCCAATATCTTTTCCATACTCAGAATCTCTTAAAAAAACACCTTGGTGCTTTGTTTTGATTGTAACTCGCTTATAAAGAACATCATCTTCAAGTTCTATTGGTTCTTTTATCCTTGTAAGAACATCTTTGACTTGAAGCTTACGCATTAGCCAAACCTCTTATCTCTTCAAGTAGCTCTACACTTTTGCTCATAGAAGCTTCGATCTTATCTATAATCTCATTTGTTGTAAGTTCTTCCTCTTCTTCACCCTTATGAGGATTTTTCACATCAAGATTGAAATGATTTACTTTGATGGTATCTATATCCACTTTGTAAGCCTGTTCATTTTCAGTTCTATCGTTCCACCACTTCTTTAGCTCTTCAAAATCTTGTAATTTTACTGGCTTTGTTTTGGTGTATTTTTTATACCCTTGTGGAAGTGGTTGTTCGTAGTACCATATCTCTTTTGTCGGTTCACCTTTTGTGAAGAAAAGCAGGTTTGTGTTTATATCCGTATATGGAGCAAATATCCCATTTGGAAGTCTTACTATGGTATGCAGATTACACTCTTCAAGAAGTTTCTCTTTTATCCTTGCCGTTACACCATCACCAAAAAGTGTACCGTCTGGCAGAACTATCCCAGCTCTTCCTCTTGGCTTTAGCATCTGTATAAAAAGCAGTAAAAAAAGATCTGCCGTCTCTCTTGTACGGTAGCTTGCAGGGAAGTTATTTTCTATCCCTTGTTCTTCTGTTCCTCCAAAAGGAGGATTTGCCACGATGCAGTCCACTCTTTCATTTGGAGTAATGTCTTTTAGGGGATAAGATAGTGAGTTATCGTGTCTGATATTTGGCGTTTCTATATCGTGAAGTATGAGATTAGTTAGACATAGCATGTAAGGGAGTTGCTTTTTCTCTATCCCTTGGATCGTATGTTCTAGTGTTTTTTTATCTTCTGCCGTTTTTACATCGCTTTTCATGATGTGGTTTATGGAGCTTATAAGAAAGCCTCCCGTTCCACATGCAGGGTCAAATACTTTTTCACCAAGTTTTGGATCAACCATCTGCACTATAAACTCTGTCACAGCTCTTGGCGTATAGTACTCTCCTGCATTTCCTGCACTTTGAAGATCTTTGAGTATCTGCTCATACATGTCATTGAAAAGGTGTCTCTCTGAAAGATTGTCGAAATGTATCTCTTCGAGTTTATTTACCACTTGTCTTAGAAGTGTTCCAGACTTCATGTAGTTGTAAGCATCTTCAAACATCCCTTTTACAAGTGGAGCATAAGCGTTAGATGTAGTGATATCAAGCTCTTTTAGTGTAGGAAAAAGCTCGTTGTTTATAAAAAGCATAAGCTCTTCACCTGTAAGCCCCTCATCGTCTGTAGCCCAGCTTCTCCATCTAAGTTTTTCAGGGATTGGAGATTTGTAATTTTCACTTTCTAATTCAAACTCTTCCTCTTTTGCATCAAATACTTTTAGAAAAAGCATCCATACAAGTTGTGATATTCTTTGAGCATCTCCATCAACACCCGTATCTGTTCTCATAATATTTTGAATTGATTTTACGATATTTGAAATATCTGCCATAATTTATTTGTTCCTTTTAAAATTGTTATGATGCATATAAATGTTGTTCTATCTCTTTAATAAGTGACTGATACCCAGCTCTACCACCACCAAAAAGTTTTGTAAGTTCTTTCATTGTGCCATATTCGTTAAACGGCGGTACTTTTAGAACTGATATATCTTCTATACTCTCTATACCTGATTCGGTATATTTATCTAACAGTGCATTTATCACCTCTTTTGCAATACCTGTATATTTATCAAAATAGTTATTTTTCTTTAGTTTGCCTGCACGCTCAGCTCTTGTGAGGGCTGGTCTGTCAAATGCTATGTGACATATAAGATCAAACGGGTCAAGCCCCTCTTTACCAACCTCACTCTCTAGCTCATCAAAGAACACCCCTTGATCGCTTAGTGCTTTGATGATCGCTTCTTTTTGCTCTGCGGTGCTCCACTCTTGCAAAAACTCATCCAAGCTTGCGTATCTGTTTTTAATATTTTTACGGCTGTAATCCACAAGTGACTCTGTGATGAGTTTACCGTCTGCTCCAATGTACTGCACTCTTTTGTTTAATACTTTTACTTTCACACCGCTTACGGTATGGCGAGTAGGCTTTGAAGCACCATCTGTTATAGATATATCTGGAGTTTCACCATAAGGCTCACTTGGCTCATTTACAGTGTCACTAAACTCTTCTGGCATTTCATCTTCTGGAGGAGTAATAGGGTCATCATCTTTTGGCTCATAGATTTGTACTGGGTCACCGTCAAAGTCTGGATCAGCAAAGTGTCTTGTAACATTTCTAAAATCCATGATCGTAAAGTAAAGTTTTCCGTAAGTCTCGTTTATCCTCGTACCACGACCTATAATCTGTTTAAACTCAGTCATTGAACCGATATTGCTATCTAGTACAATAAGTCCTGTCGTTTGAGCATCTACCCCTGTCGTCATAAGCTTTGAAGTAGTTGCAATAACTGGGTATGTAGATTCTGGGTCTATGAAGTTATCTAGCTCTTTTTTTCCCTCATCATTGTCCCCTGTGATACGCATAACATACTTTCGGCTCTCTTTTGCCATAGCAGGGTTGGCATTTACAAGAGCTTGTCGCATACGCTCTGCATGGTCTATATCTACACAGAAGATGATAGTTTTCATATATGGGTCATTTTCATTTAGGTATTCAGTAACTTTTTTAGCTACAAGATTGGTTCTTTGAGTGAGGATCAGGTTTTTATCAAAGTCTTTTGTGTTGTATTCTCTGTCCTCGATCTCTTCACCTTTATCATCGGTTTGTCCATTGTATGGTCGCCACCCTTCAACATCTTTGTCTAACGATAATCGGATCACTTTGTATGGAGCCAAGAAACCGTCATCAATCCCTTGCTTGAGAGAGTAGGTATAAACTGGTTCGCCAAAGTATGAGATGTTACTTACATATTTTGTCTCTTTTGGAGTTGCCGTAAGACCTATTTGCACCGCACTATCAAAATACTCTAGTATCTCTCTCCATTGGCTGTCTTCTGCTGCACTACCACGATGTGCTTCATCAATAACGATAAGATCAAAAAAGTCACGGCTAAACTCTTTAAATATCTTTTTTTCTTCACTGTTGCCTGTAATAGCTTGATAAAGGGAAAGATAGATCTCAAAAGATTTATCAATCGTCCTGTTTGTGACTTTAGTCATCTTGTCACCAAAGTGTTTAAAGTCACCTATTTTGGTTTGATCTACAAGTATGTTTCTATCTGCTAAAAAGAGTATTCTTTTTGCTTTTCTTGACTTGTAGAGTCTGTAGATGATCTGAAATGCGGTGTAAGTTTTTCCAGTACCTGTTGCCATGACAAGCAAGATTCTTTTTTGACCTTTGGCAATGGCTTCTATAGTTCTGTTAATGGCGTTTTTTTGATAATACCTTGGCTCTCTTTTTGGATCGTCGATGTAGTAAGGGGAAAGGGCTACCTTTTCTGCCTCGTCTTCCTCAATACCTCTGTACTTTTTATATCTTTGCCAAAGTTCGTCTGGAGATGGAAAACTATCTAGTGTTATCTCTTTTTCAAGTACACCATGAGTCAAGGTTGGGTCATGTTCTAAAAAGCCGTCACCGTTTGTACTGTACACAAAAGGTATATCTAAAATCTCTGCATAACTTAGACCTTGCTGCATACCGTCACCGATACTGTGTTTGTTGTCTTTTGCTTCGATGATAGCTATAGGAATATTTGGTTTGTAGTAAAGGATATAATCGGCTCTTTTTTGCTCACCTCGGCGTACCATCTTACCGTGAACATAGATGCGACCGTTTGTAAAAAAGGTTACTTCCTCTCTAAATTGAGAATGCAAGTTCCAGCCAGACTCTATGAGTGCTGGGGTTATATACTTTGTACAAATATCTCGTTCTGTTAAATTTTTCTTTGACATGCCACAAACCTAAAATTATTATTATCTTTTATATTATCATATCTTGCATAAAAGCGTTATTTTTTACTCTATAAAGTTGATTGATAATCTTTCATAATAGTTTTAAAATAACTCTTTACACGATATTGACTAATGCGATTAAATATTACTTCCCACAACTCTTGCATATTGACCTGAAATCCTACTTTTTTACCATCAATGATATTATTTTCAATTATGTTATAAGTTGATGATATTTCTTCAAATAATTCAAACCTATTAAAATTTTCAGAATATACTTTATTTTGATTTTTTATTATTAAAAATTCATAGATATACTCAAAAGAGCATGGATTTTCTTCAATCTTATTTTTATGAATGTAATCTATAAAATCATTAAATATCTTTAGAATTTCATTAAAAGAAAAAACATTTTCAAGTAATTCTTGATTTTTATTATTGTATCGTCCCATGGTTGCTGATTCAAATTTATGTCTTAAAGAACTTTGTAATTCTATGTCTTTTATATTATCTATTAATTTTGCCAAATAATCTTTTCTTCTAAATAACTCAAATAGCTTTTGATTATTAAGCTTATGACTTTTTTTAAATTCATTATCATACAAATATTCTAAATTTAAATCTTTTTCAATCGATTGAATATATTTGATTTCTTCATTAAAATCGTTTTTATGGTTGGTTGTAATAAACTCCCTTGTCTGAAGTTCATTAGCTTCTATACTTCTTTTTAAGTCTTCACTAATGGTTTGATTTGCTTCTGATTGCTGTTTTATACTTTCCCAAGTTTGATTGATACTAACTCTTTGAAAATATAAACTTACAATTATTGTCAACAATATAAAGCCATTTATGTGCCCAGAAAAAAAATCACCAACTTGCCCATATTCTCCGAGACTTGATATATGAATAAAATCTTGATAATGATTAAATCCTATAAATATAAAGCTTGAGATAACGACTAAACCCATTATTGTAGGAATGATAATTAGGATAATTAATAATAATGATGTTAATTTATTTTTCATTTCATAAGCCCCCTTATTTTATATATGATTTGTTTTCGTACATCAAAATTATAATAACTCTCTTTACTAATCTGTTTACTTATGTCATATTGATTACTCAAGATAAACTTGAAAACATTGATGATACCTAAATCCTGTTCTTGAAAAACATCCCTTAATAAGTTTGACAATAATGTTGCATCTTTTTCTATTTCAATTTGGTCATTATGAATTTGAAGTTTAATGACATCTTGTTCATCAAAATAAAATCTTAGACGCATATTGTTTTGATTTATTTGCTCTAGTGCAGTATCTAAATAATAAAATCTTTCAAAAAATGTAATTAGAAACTCAATATCAAAATTCTCAAAAGATAAAATGCTGTCCGTTATATTCTTATTTTCATGATAAAAAAATAGACCTAAAATTTTTTTCTCTAAATTAATATTAGAAGACTCTTTAACCTCCAATTTAAACTTATATCCATTTATTTTTATGTTATCAAAAAATTTTTGATACATATTAAAAGTTTCTTTATCTAAAGAAACTGTTTTTATTCTTTGCAAAGCAAGTGCTTTCCCACTAAATAAATACGAATCTAAATTAATGTAATGCAAAAGTCCATAAAGTGGGTTTTTAGATACATGATCAGTTTTTATAATTTTTAAATTCTTATTTTCATTATTTGTGTAATTATATACAGTCAAACACATTTTATTTCTCTCATTATTTAAATGAATATACGGTGAGTATTTAGCACCAATAATTTTGTTCAAAGGTTTTATCATTTCATGGAAGTATTTATATTCTTTAACATATGGTAGTAAAATTTCAATTTGTTCATTTTCTTCTAAACTACTTTCTTCTAGCTCTTGCTTTTTTAAGATTTCACTTAATGAAAATGTTGTGTAAAATGAATATTCTTCAGTTGTGTGAAAAAAAATATCTTCTAAATTTAAAACTTCATTTTTCATATCAATTTTAAAAAAATCAATTAACAATTTAGTATGATAATCTATATTCCAATTATCTCTAAAAGAAATTTTTTTTATATTATCTTCTTCCAATAATTTTCTAACTTCGCTAAAATCTTTAATATTTCCATTTACATATTTATCAAAATTTTTCATAATCATCACCTACTCAAAATCCCTGTCTTTTAAGTTCTTTCGCAAACTCACTAAGCCCTTGCTCGATTTTTTCCATAGCCGTATTATTACTCACTGGTACTAATTGAACCATACCGTTTACAAAGTTGGTTTTAAAGATTTGTTCTGTTTTTTTATGGATAACCATATCATCATAATCTTTGTAAAAATCATAGTTTTTTGTAAACTCTTCTGACATCACACTAAATACTTTTTGCTCCATTGCTACTTCTCCTTATCTAGTTTATTTTTTACATATTCACTTAGACTTTTAATAGTTCCGTAGCCTAAATGCTTTTTTGAGATATTTGTAAGAGTTACACCAAGACTATGCAGCTCTTTGATTTTTTCTTTATCTTTATCGTAGATGCTTCCTTGAATAGTGCCTTTTGGTTTTCCAAGTTTTATCCCCTTTGCTTTTCTAGCTTGCAAGGCTTCTTTTGTTCTTTTGCTAATCAGATCTCTTTCAAGTTGTGCAAAAGCTGAAAATATATTTATCTGAAAATCTGTGAAAGGGTTTTGTTCATTAGGTTTTATAAAAAGCTGTTCCTTGAGTATATGAAGATTTACACCAAGTGCTATGAGTTGATTTACAATAGTGACAACATTTACAACACTTCTTCCTATACGACTAAGTTCAGATACTATTAGATGATCACCAGCTTGTAAAGTTTCAAAAAGCTCATCTATCTTTCTATCTTCATCTTTTTTGCGACTGCTCATCTTCACTTCAATAAACTCTACTTTACCAAGAGAGTTTTTATTTACATAGTTTAAAATAGAGTGTTGTTGATTTTGTAAATCTTGTTGGTCTGTACTAACTCGAATATAACCTATAGTTTTTGCCATTTTTGCCTCATTTACTTATTAATGTAATTATAGCATAAATAGTTTTATATTTTTACTATTTTTACATACTTTTATTAGTAAAAATAAAATAGTATCTAATGAACATTAAAAGGTAAAAATAAGCTACTATAGAGAATGGTTTAAAGTGACGAGGCGAGGTTGCAAAATAATTTACAACCTCAAATGATTGATAAAATTTTTGTCAATTCTCAATCTTCATCAATATATTCATCATTATTTGGGTTATGAGCATCTGCCCAATCATCCATATCTGCATCATTGTTTGGATTATTAATATCCGACCAAAGATCTAATTCTTCTTGGTTCATACTTGAAGTATCCATCTTACTTTCCAGCTTTTGAAGAATTTTTTGCAGCTGCACTTTGTGCTCTTGCTCCAAAACTACCTTTTGGAGTAGTCCCACTGTTTACTTTAGCAGTGGCTGATTGTATTCTTGCTGCTGCCGATGATGTCATTTGTCTTTGTTTAGCCATGATAGGCTCCTTATATAAAATTTTCAAACTCATAGTTGAATAAGAAAATTATAAATAAAGATGGGGAAAGAAAATTTCTCTATTGTTGACAATTTTTAAAATAATTTCCAATGCACTCGATACACTCAACTAAATCAGTTCTATTATGAAGCAGAGCTATATATTGAGCCAAATTATGCTCAATCTTATAAAGAGAAAGCACTCCACCAAAATTTCTATCTAAAAATTTTAGTTGTTCTTTGAAGAATTTCTTATCTTCTGTCTTTATGGAAATTATAAACTTGATAAAACTATACGCATTGTTTGTGTAATTATGAAAAGACTCATTTTCCGCTAAAGAAGTTATTTTCTTCAACAACCGCATATAATCATCCTTACTCTTGCATTGATTGAACTCACTTATCAATAATTCTCTATCTGGCATCAATTCACCAATAGTAAGTTGTTCGTTGTTATGTTTTACAAATTCATCTATTTTTGGTTTTAACAATTGATATTTTTTTTCTGGATCATCAACTTCAAAAATATCAGAAAAATCTATTAGATACATTGCTTGAAGTTTAAAAACTTCATCTTCCTTATTTTGACAGTAGTACTCTTTAATTTGCGTTCTAAAGTTCTCAAGTTCTTCTGTAAAATCGGCTTTAGCATTTACGTCTAAGTTAAACTCTTTTTGAATGTGGAGCAATCCTCTAACTATCAACAGCTGTAAAAAAATCCCTACTTTTTGCTCTTGAGTTTCATTTTTTGTTGCACTATTAGCAATAACAAACATTTTGATTAAAGATGGAAGTGTTTTCCCTTTATTCCATAATGACAATTCTTTTTGAAATGTATCAGGATGAATCTCCTCAATAATAATATTATCGGGAGTTTTTTCTTGAAATAATGCATGAATATGTGAAAATTCAACAGCTAAATCTTTAAAAGATTTTACTTTCTCTACCTCTTTACATTTGTCAAGAAATGGTTTTATAGAATTTACCTGCAATGCTTGGTCAAAAAGTTTTGTATCAATTTTTTGAAAAGCCATATTTTCAATTATCAAAGCTATTTGAAATGAGAATAAATTTACGAGCCTTATTCCTTGCAAATTATTAGATGTAAAGATCTTGTAATTCAGCGTGATGTTTTGGAGTTGATTTATATAAAAGAGGTTTTGCTCAGTATTTCCCAAAATATAATCAAGAAATACTATGTCAAAATTATTTACTTCAAGATATAAATGCTCAAAATAGGTTTTATTGCTCAGTGCATCTGAATAGTTTATAAATCGATTATTCTTTTTTAAATCTGCTCGTTTATCTTTTTTTGTTTTAAATGCATCTAATGGCTCATAAACTCTTTGATTAACGCCAAAGACTCGCCAAAAAATCGAATTAAAGTCTTTTTGTTTCAAAGTTTTTATCATTTGTTTTTACAAAAAGGACTGTATTTGGGTAACAGTTTTCATATTCATATTTAGCAAGACTAAACAATCCATAGAATAGATGTAAAATAGTTTTTATTGTTTCAAATATCATTTCTATTTTCTATTTAATCTCTTCTAACCACGAATCATAATCAGTCGCATGACTTAAAAAAAATGCCAGTATTACCAATCCTATTGTACCAATTATCGCAAAATCTTTTTTCACAATCCATAATATGCCAATTAATAAAAAAATTATCAACCAAAATATCATTCTTTTATTTTTTGCAGAAGTTGTTTTATCAACTAAAGTGGTTTTCAAAGCTTTTGCATTATTATTTATTTGTCTTAAATCATCTAATTGATATTGTCCATTAGGACTTTTTCTGGCAATATTTGTAGCTCTTCCTCTAAAATTATGTATAGTATAATAGTGCGTTCCTCTTCCTGTACCAGGTTCTGAACCAGTTGTTTTATAATATTGCATATTTAAAAGGGCATTAGCACCTATTAATCTAGCTCCATGTACCATATCTTCTTTTGCACTATCTGGAGAATTTCTTGATGAGCCATGTACTATCCAGTTAGAAGATTCAATGACTTCCCAACTTTTAATATCACTATTTTTGCTTGTATAAACAGTATCTGGTATTTCATAGCCAATAGTTATATTTTGCTCTACAAGTTCAATCTGAATTGCTGAGTAACCTTTAGGAGTTGCTTTTTGTTCAAAATGTAGATTTAGCCCTTCGCACAACTTATCAATATCATTTTTATTTTTAAAAGATGAATGATGGAAAAAGTAATCTTTTCCATCATCACCTTTAATAAATCCATATTGTTTTTCAGATAAATATGTTTTTATTATTCCTCTCAAAAATATTCCTGTTTCTAATTTATAATTTTTTTATTTTATCAAAAAAACTCTTTTAAAGAATCTCCAAATGATTTATAAAAAAACGAAGCAATTTAATACCACTAGCAGGAGAGCTAAATTTCATGATTAATAGTATATCTAGTTGCTCTACCTGTCGTACCCTCTACTTTTTTGATACACCCTTTTGCCAATAAATCTGCAATATCTCTTGAAGCATTGGTTTCAGCAGTGTCGGCAATTTTTACATATTTAGCTTTTGTAAGATCACCTTTAAAGTTTTCACTTCCAACATCAAGGAGTCGATTGAGTACTTTTATTTGTCTTGAGTTGAGTTCATCAACTCTATGAGCATCCCAAAACTTTGTTTTTTCTACGATATAGTTTAACTGTTTTTGAGCGTCCAATAGTGCATGGTGTAAGGTTTTAAAAAACCACTCCATCCAGTAAGTAATATCAAGAGGATCATTTTTTTCAAATCTTCCAGTTGTTTTATCTAAGGCTTCATAGTAACCAATTCTATCTTCATAGATACTCTTTGACATAGTATAGATTTTTGAAAAAGAGGATTGTTCAATTTGTGAGAGCACTCTATCTGTTAAAGCTCTTGTGATTCTTCCATTTCCATCATCAAATGGGTGGATAATTACAAACCAAAGATGCGTAATTGCAGCTTTTTCAAGTGTAGTAGGAGTTTCATTAAACCATTTTATAAAACTATTCATCTCTTTTTCAAGAGTATCATAAGGTGGTGCTTCGTAATGAATTTTTTCTTTTCCATAATCACCTGAAACTACTTGCATAGCACCTTCTCCTCTAAACTGGGCTACTTTAATCTTTGAAAATCCACTATAACCTTTTTCAAACATAGCATGGTGCCAACCAAAAAGTTTATCTAGGGTTAAATCTTCATCATAGTTTGTGTTGGCATCTATGAGAATATCTACATAATTATCCTCTTTTCTTAGAGCCTTATAGTGTTGCTGTGACTCTAGTCCAAGTTTTTGTTTGATAGATGAGCGAACACTTTGGCGATTGAGTATCTCACCCTCTATTTCACAACTTGCTATGATTTCTTCTTCTAAAGCCTTTGCTATTGAATATTTTGAGCTTTCTTTATCCATCAAAAGCATAAAAGATTTTAGTTTACCTTGTTCATAAGCAATATCTCTTAACAGTGGTTCTAGTTTTTCTTTGTTGTATTTAAAGTTGGGATACTCACCATATTCCCATATCCATTTTTGTTTTTTCATAGAGTAAGTTTATCTAAAGTGGAGTGAAAAATCAAGATTTTCATTCCATAAAGTGGTATGTAAATTATATATTTTCGTACCAAATGAAATAATCAGTAGCTTTATAAGGTTTTATAACTGAATATCTTATGTATATAAAATTTATTTCTTTTTATAAAATGGACTATATTTTGAATAGCCATTTTCATATCTAAATTTCCCTATTCCGACTAAAATTGTTAGAATTACTAAGGGAAGAAGTGCAATTTCTAGTGGTGACATATATATCTCCTAAAAAAATTCTCTCAAAGAGTCTCTAAATGGTTTGTGATATGTTGCAAAAAGTGCTGCAACGATCATAATCAATATTGCCAAAGCACTACTGTTTTCCCCTTTATACAAAGCAAAAATGAATAATGCAAAAAGTAAAGCTAAAAATGGCATATCAATTTCCTAAACGAAGTAATTTAATACATTTTATCAAAAGTTTTCTAAAGCATTTTTATAAAAAACAGTATCCTTTTGATGCTCTAGTGTAAACTCTTGGCTAGTATGTTTTTGATTTTTACAATAAAACATGTCATTATCCGTAAAAGTGTAATGAGACATAATATAGCACCCTTGACCTTGTTTTCTTTTCTCTTGACACTCTATTTGGCTCTTATTCATTGAATTTGCTCTTTGGATTAGATACTCATCTATATTCATAGATTTATTTTTTGTAATTTGATTTTTTACAAAAAATTCTCCATCCTTGAGAGTACAATATTTATATGCTCCACTTGCCTTTTCATATTTCCAAGGAGTTATATTAGTTTCTATAGACAAAATTTCTTCTATAGATTGATCTTTTGCGTAGCTAGTATATTTACTACTTTTTTGCCAAGTTTTTTGATTACTAATTTGAGTTTTATGATGATTGATTAGAAAATATCTTGAATAGGTTTGCATATATCCACCGCCTATTATATGGTCTCTTCTAAGATCAACATTATCAATCATGTACTCTATCTCAAAATCATCACTTGAATTTTTACATTTTAAGAAGCCATCAAATTTCCCTCTTCCTTGTTTTTGTATATCGTTTTTATAACTAATATAATCAAGGCTAAATGCCGTTGGTAAATTTTCAATTGCCGATATAGAACCATCACCGTAGATAAGATGACCACCTTTTGCACTACAGTAAAATTTTGCATCATCTAGCACTTTTAAAACATCTGTTGCATCTGCTGTTGAAGTTTGTTCGTTAAATACTCTTAATTCAAGTAAGGTTTTATTTACTGTTGTTGCAACTACATCATAATTGCCAACTTCGTTAGATCTTTTTTGAGAAATATAGTCTCTAAAGCTGTTTATTTTATCAATATTTGTAATTTGTGGGCTTGGCGAAGCCACACATCCAGAAAAAATGAATGTTGCTAAAATTGCCAATGAAGAACTTTTTAGTCTCATTTGCTATTTTCCTTTTCCATTACTAAATAAGCTTCATCTTTAATTTCAAAAGTTCCTTTATATCTCCATCCATCTGCATACATATCTTGGATTGTAGAATAGGATTTTTCTTCGCATATAACTTTACTGTTTGCATAGCCTATACCATTTTTAAATTGACATAGAGTTACCTCTGTAGCACTTGCAATCCCAGATAATACTAAAAAAGCTAAAAATATTTTTCTCATTACCATCTTCCTCCAGTAGTGTCATACATAGCCCAAAAATTTGCTTGTCTGTGATAGTAAGCATTTGCATTACCTTTCTTATCTGGCTTAAACCAAGCAAATATTAATGGCATCCATACAACAAACTCTGCAAAAGCATTGCCTCTGACCTCATTTATAAACGCTACCATAGAGTCATAATCGGCGATGAGCCAGTAGCCTGCCAAAATTGCTAAAGATATAACCAATAATGTTAAATAACTTACAATCATTCTTGCTAGTACATGTGCGAAATACTCTGCCATGTTTTGCTCCTGAGATATTATTTTTACATTAAATAATAACTTAAATTAACTTACTAAACACTTATAAGTGTTTGTTAGATTTTGGGCATATAGCTATCATCTTTGAAAACTTATAGGTGTTTATTATTGGAAGAAAATATAGATAAATTTTTAGATGAAATTGTTCTAAAAGTAAAAGAGGAGAGAGTAAAAAGAAATATTAGCCAATTGGCTCTTGCTCAAATTTTAGGACACAAATCTCCAAACTATATTGCAAAAATTGAAACTAGAAAACATGATGTAAGTTACAACCTATCCCATCTATATAAAATTGCATATGAGTTTGGTATTGAAGTAACTGATTTAATACCTCAAATTCAAACACCGTTAAAATAATTCTGTCTGACACTATTCACTGTCGTTCATATATAAGTTGATTCTGTCCCCTAAAAGGGACTAATTATTTGTATTATATTGCTTGATTTTGTCCCCTATCAGAAAAAATGCTTACAAAGACACCTCTTTAAAATACCTAATTTAAAGGATTTGTGAAGAACTGTCAAAAAAAATCGTTACTCATTTTAGTAAAAATCATTTGGAAAATCATCAAAAAATCGCACTTTGAAAAAAATCGTTACTGAAATCAGTTCGAGAAATCCCTATTCTTAGGGATTTATGGAGATGTGACAAAAAATTTCCTTACTCAAACAGTTCTTTTTTCATAGTTTTTCGATTATTATAATTTAAAAACGAATATATCTATTTTTGAAAAACTTTTTGCAGTATTTCTATCACTTGCTCTTTCTCCACTGGTAATTTATCAACAATAGATTTAAGCATTTTTTATCTACATCTTGTTTTAAATGCTTGATAAAAGCATCAAAATCTTTAACCATTCGACCTGCTAATTTTATCTCCTCATCACCCGTCAAAAGTAGAGCAAATTTTAAAACATTTTTTGAAAATTTTTCTTTTTTTATTATTTGTTATTTTCCTATCATCTTCATAAGTTTTCTTATAAAAACATAAAAACTGTTCAATTTACAATAGCCTGTAAATATTACAGTTTTTATGTAAATTTAATTTTTATTCTTTTTTCTTTGTCAAGATTTTGACCATTTTTTCAAACCATTCCAAATCTTCATTTGTAGTGTTGAATTTATCAATAATTTGCCCATAAGCAAAAGCATCTATAATATTAAGTTTCGGATACTGTTGTTGAAGTTCTAATATTCTTTCGTTTTCTCGACAACGCTTTAATCTTTTTTTAAACTTGTCATTGTACTGTTCAAAATACCTAGTACTCGAATATTTCAATTTTTTCTTTCCTTCTTCACTATTTGGCTTTATGATTGTTATCATAAAAGCCAATAAATGATTCCGTGAAATTGAAAAAGAGCTATAAAGATGCTCATAATAAGCCTTTTTGAGCCAAGTTTCTACTCTTTTTTCATTGCTACTTTTGCTATTTAGAGCTTTGATACCATCGATTTTATCCATTTCCTCAATAATATCTTTTAACTCTTCATTTTCTTGCGTAATATCCCATAAAATGCCCGTTACTGCATTTATTGCTTTATCATAGTAAATATAAGGGCGTTTAAAATTATCATCCCTTAATCTATCTAACAAATATTGAAACGCATCTTTAGAATATTTGTGAATATCTAATAGTGATGTTCCTTTTTTCATAATACAACCTCCCTAAAAAATTGCATCAATATATTTTTTAGCTTCAATATCTGGAACTTTTATATATCGATCTGTCATATTTATTGTAGAGTGATTCATCAAGTCTTTAATTACGAAAGCATTTGCACCTTTAGCAGATAACAAAGATCCAAATGAATGTCTTAAAGTGTAAAGAGTAACTCGATTAATCCTATCATTAGGCTCTAACCCTTGATTAAATAGCTTATCCATAATTGGATGTATCATATTTTTGATTGAAATATATGAAATATGCTTACTTTTATCAAGCCTTGGATTCTCTCTATAAAATAAATATTCTTCTGGTTGAAGTCCCTTTATCCAATCATAAAGAGTCAATTGCAGTTTTTCATGAACACCAACTGAATATTTACGATTTTTTTTCATTTCCATAAAAGAAATTTTGTCATATCCAATATCAACATCTTTTCTTTTTACATTTAGTATAGCTTGTGGACGAGCTCCCGTTAAAATAGCTATTAACACAAAAAGATATGCTTTTGGCTTATGTATCATAGAACCAAGTAATAGTTCAATTTCATTTTCAGATAAAATTCGTTGTCTCGCATTATCTAAAGGCAAAAGTTTCACTTTACTGCAAGGATTACTAATATTAATAACCTCTTTATCAATTGCATAATTTATAATTGCTCTTAGTTGTGACAAATAATAATTCACAGAAGCATTACGATAACCATCTTTCACAAGCCATTTCTTAAATGATTCGACATCATCGGCTTTTAGATGCAAAACATTTTTATCACCAAATTTTCCATCTATCTTATTGACATACTTTAAATAAGCATCTCTATGGTTTTTGATATCTTTTTTTTCATTAAAATATTTTTCTGCAAGTTTTCTAATTGTTATAACTTCTTTTTGTTTTCTTTGTTTAACATAAAGAGGTTCATCAGAAGAAGAAACTTCAGCTAATGCTTTTCTTCGTTGCATAAGTGCATCTTTCTCTGAAAATCCATTAGATTTTTTACCTACACATCTCCAGACTTTCTTACCATCAACATCTTTATAGTTGTAATAGTAAGAAATATCACCATTTTCTAATAACTTTTGATAAACACCTATGTGTTTTTTTGATTTTATCATTGACATAAATCTACCCCAAAACTACCCTAAAATGAAAAGTAGTGAAATTTAGTGGATAGAAACCGGTTTACTATCTGAAAAAATTGTAGTGAGTTTAAAGCTCTATTTCAAGGGGTTTTAGGGGTGTTTGATTATTATGATATATAAAAATATTTAATGATAAATTAGCCTGTTACCTATGGAAACAATGATTATCTATCATCAAAATCATCTGTATTTCCTAAAAGTTTCTGCTGGATTCTATTTTGTTTGCGATTATAGCGCGTATTGAATTGATTTTTTATTTAATGGGAGCGCTTCATCACCATGCCAAGCAATTCATGGCATGGTAAAAGATTTTATTTTTGCGCGCTTTTTGGCATCTCACCCGTGCCTAGCAAGATCGATATCCATTTTGTTTTTGGATCGGCGTCAAAAATGATCTTTGCCATAATGGTCAAAGGTACCGAGAGCAACATCCCGACAATGCCTAAAAGCCATCCCCAAAATATCAAAGATAAAAATACCACCAAGGTGGAGAGTCCAAGCCCTTTGCCCATCACTTTGGGTTCGATCACCGAGCCTATGAGGATATTCACTGCCGTATAGACCGCAACGACAAAAATCGCGCTCATGCTTCCAAGCTGCACAAGTGCGAGCAACACCGCAGGCACGGCGGCAATAATGGAACCTATATTCGGAATAAAATTAAGCAAAAATGCCAATACCGCCCATAAAAAAGGGTAATCGACCCCTATGAAAAGCAAAGCGATCCAAATTACAAAGCCCGTTAGCAGCGATATTGCCGCTTTGAGTACCATATATTCGTTGATCTGCGCGAAAATAGTATCGATCTGGCGCATCGTATTTTTGTTTGTATCTACAAGATGGATCTTTTGCGTAAAATGATTCGATTCTAGCAACATAAAAATAACCGTCAAGATTATCACGAACCCGTTGGTAAACATCGCTCCCACGCCCTGCAAGAGCTGCTGTACAAACCCCATCAACTGTTTGGGCTCGGCAACAGAAGCGATCTCCCCAGACGCGATCTCAAAACCCAAACGTGCGGCAAACGCCTCGATATCGGACTGATGCGCATAAAGATTTTGCGTATACACCTCGATGTTGGCACTAAACTCCCGCACCGAACTCCCTATAAGCTTTGCAACCAAAAACAAAAACAGCACGACAAGCACCATGATAACGCTAATAGAGACCCCCTCGGGGATCTTTTTTCTCATAAAAAAACGGTGTGCCGGAGAGAGAATAATCGCCAAAAAAAGCGCCAGTAAAAAAGGGACAATGATCTCCGCCGCACTTTTAATACCCGCGAGCACAATTACGACACATGCCATAATCAAAACACCGTAGCCGAACTTATGATTTTCCATTGACAATCCCTTTAGCTTTGAATCTGCTTTTGGTTGGTAAGCTGTTGCAGATAATTTGAGATATTTACAAGGGAAAACGTAACCAAAAAGATCATTAACCCAGGGAAAAAGCTCACCCACCAAGCGATCTCGATCACCTCTTTGCCATCACTTAGCATCGTCCCCCAGCTCATCTGAGGCGCTACGATCCCAAGCCCTAAAAAACTAAGACCCGATTCTGCCAAAATAGCTCCCCCTACCCCGAAGGTAAAACTCACGAAATAGATCGGCGCCAAAAGAGGCGCATAGTATTTCAAAAGAATTTTTAGCTTTTTTACGCCCGCAATATTGAGGATTTTTATGTAGGGCTGCGAGGTTATCTGAAAACTCTCGGAGCGGATCAATCGCGCGGTGGTCATCCACCCCGTTAAGGAGATAATAACGATAAGTACGAGCGCAGAAGCGTTCACGTAACTCACAAGTGCAAGCAAAAGAAAAAAGGTGGGAAAGGTTAAAAAGAGGTCTACCGTGACCACAAAACCTTTATCGACGCCGCCCCGAAAATACCCTGCCGCAGCGCCTAGGATCAGCCCTATTAAAGATCCGATAAAGGCACTTCCCACGCCGATGATCAAAGAGATTTTGCCCCCCTCCATCAAACGTGCCAAAATATCACGCCCGAGCCTGTCGGTACCGAGCCAAAACTCCCCCGAGGGAACAACCAAAATTGCATCGCCGTGCAACATGTAGGGGTCTGCATCGTAAAGATAAGAACCAAAAAACGAGAAAAGAAAAACGAACCCTAAAACAGCGAGACTAAAGCGCGGCAAACCCAAACGCTCCGCTTACGATTTTATTCCCAGAAGCGTCTGCATCATCTGATCGATCGTGGTGATGATCTTTGCGGCGGCTCCGTAGGAGGTTTGGTATTTGATAAGATTGGTCATCTCTTCGTCGATACTGACCTTAGAGACCGACTGGTATTCCAATTCCACGGCATTAAACTGCGCTTTTAACGAGTCGTTTTTAAAGATTGCGGCATTGGTAACCGAACCGACATTGGTTGCAATAATATCGAACATGCCATAGGTTGTCGTATTAAAAATGTTCGAACCCACCTCAAAATCATACTTTTCGTATTGATTTTGGATCATATCGAGCGCTACGCGGTTGTCTCCGGATATGGTCGTTTTTCCCGCAGCCAAAAGCGTCGGATTCTCTCTGTATTTTAAACTTAGATCGATATCTTGCGCATCCTCTCCGTCAAAAAACCTGTTAAGCCCCGTAGCACCCGCAAAGTTGGTTCCCGATTCAAACGTACCGTTTGGATAGTTATCGCGAATCGCAAAGGTATATCCAAGCGATTTCTTCATAGGATCCATGCTCAGCTCCAGCCCGTTTCCTCCGGTGAGATGCACCGCCCAATTAAACTGTATATAGTCGTCTACGTCGTTATTGGCGTTGCCGTCGGCATTGTCGTCAACCGCAGAGTTTTCTATCTGCCCTTGAATCGAGTTTGAACCCGCAAGCCCTTGCATCGTCGTAGCAGGATTGATCGTAATGGTACGCGTAGCGACTTCATTGCCGTCCACGTCGAAAATCACCACCTCGAAACTCCCCTCTCTAAAATCCATCCCCGAAGCCAAAAGTGCGTCGTTGCCGTTTATTTGGAGTGAATTCGATTCCATCTTCGTTACGGGCGTTTGCGCGTACTGATTATTGGTCGATTCGATCAGTCCTTTTGCAAAAGCATTCATCTGCGAGATCGCATTTTGGATCACGCCATCCTGCGGCACGCCGCTTGTCGTATCGATGGTGCCGCCGCGCAGCTCGATCATCGCACCCACTTTTCCTTTATTAAGGGACTCCTCCATCGGCACAAGCACGCCGTCTTGTCGCTCAAAAGAGATTTCGTAAAAACCGTTGGGGTTGTTTTCGCTAGAGATATGCAAAGGGTGAAACGTATTGCCGTCAACTATATTAAAGCCGTTGATACTGAGGGTGTAGCTTCCCGTTTTCGTATTCGACTGGCTATCGATTTGCGTGTTCGATTGCAACTGCCCCGAAAGCGCTTCGGCACCGATCAGTTTTGCGAGTGAGAGTTCTATCGAATTTCTTTTGTCGCGAAGGTCGTTTGCCTCGTTCGCACCGCCTGCTTCGGCGGTATCGATAGAAATATTGAGGTCTGCAAGCTCTTTGGCAAGTCTGTTCACCTCATCGACGGCAACTTTGAGTTCGTCGTTTATCTGCGACTGGAGTTTGAGCATCTTCGTTTGGGTGTAACCGATATTTTGCGAAAGGG